>Ga0160495_100045_pt1 | contig 218368 bp, 206 predicted proteins | sample DID4MG_4_FD_108251 | JGI IMG/M metagenome (GOLD analysis project Ga0160495, IMG submission 108251) | Enriched soil microbial communities from UW Madison campus, WI, USA - DID2933_E24_FP4 MG | ecosystem: Environmental > Terrestrial > Soil > Unclassified | place: USA: Madison, Wisconsin... | reverse complement strand
GGAAGTTAGCGAAAATGTTCGACACGCCGAGGGCGGCACCAGCCATACCCAGGGTTGCGATACCGGCGCCGATCATCTTTGCGGCTTCAACGTCCATTTGTTTGTCCTTTCGAGGGTCAAAGTATTACCGGCGAAAAGCCGCCGTTTGAGGGAGCTCAACGCCTTAGTGAGATGGGTGGACCGCGTCGTTGAGATACATCGACGTCAGCACTGCAAACACATAGGCCTGCACTACTGCGACGAGCAGTTCGAGCGCCGAGATGGCAACCGTCATGATGAGCGGCAGCAAGGCACCCAGCCAGCCCAAAGCACCAAGGGCGCCGAGGCTGACCACGAAGCCGGAGAACACCTTGAGGGTGATGTGACCGGCCAGGATATTACCGAACAGACGAACCGAAAGGCTGATCGGGCGCGACAGGAACGAGATGATCTCGATCGGCACCACGATGGGCAGCACATATGCGGGAACGCCGGCAGGAACGAAAAGCTTGAGGAATTTGAAGCCGTGACGGAAGAAGCCGTAAAGGATCACCACCGAAATCACGAGCAGCGCCAGGGCGGCGGTGACGATGATGTGGCTGGTCACGGTGAAGAAATAGGGGAACATGCCGAGCAGGTTCGCGACGAGAACGAAGCCGAACAGCGAGAACACGAAGGGGAAGAACTTCATCCCTTCCGAGCCGGCCGAGCTTCGCACCATATTGGCCACGAAGGTATACATTAACTCCCCTGCCAGCTGGAGCCGGCTGGGCACCAGCGCGCCGCGCGAGGCCGACAAGGTCACAAAGCCGGTCAGCAGCACGACTGCGACGACCATGAACAGGGCCGAATTGGTGAAGGAGAGATTGAGCGCCGTTCCGGCTGCCTCGTCGCCGATATGAATCGGGAACAGGTCATAGATGACAAATTGGTGGATCGGGTCAGTACCGGCCATGGAGCCCTCTAAGTGTCATCACTATTGTTTTTAGCCTCTACCGCATTGCCGGAGCCCGGCACAACAGCAGAAGCCGCATTCATTTCCGTCACCACGCGGATGACGTTCCTTGTTCCAGCGGCGAAGCCCACCAACACAAGGATGAGCAAGCCCCAGGGGCTGGTCCCCAGACCAAGATCAATGAGGTAGCCCATAACGGCGCCCACAATGATAGCTGCCATGAACTCGGTACCCATGCGCATGCCGCGCGCCATACCGCTCATGTCGCCCGAGGCATTCTCCGAGGCTCTATTGATCCCCCGATCCCGCTCCCGCTTGGCAGAGGCAATACGCGATGCAAGATCGCGCGTCACCCCCTGGGCATTTTTCGGCTGGCCCTGGTCGTCCGGCGGTGTTGTCATCCGCAGCTCCCTCGGCCAGCTTTTCCCGCTTTTGACGGGTGCCCTTTTAAGTCGCGCGCAACATAGTGGTGGCCTTTTTTGGTGTCAAGGCAGGCTTGATCGGCCTAACATTATGTTTTCACAGTAGTTTTTGTGATGGTGACGGGGTGCGGCATGCTGTCATCACCCTCATGATGGCGGAGTCACGGCAGGGCAGGGGGATTCTCTGCACCAAAGGTCTCCATTATCACTCTGTGCGAAAGGTTGTGCTCGCCTTCCGATTGAGGCATGGCGTGAGACAGCAATGACAAGGAAGGAGCGCGCGCATGACTGTGCAGGATGTCGAGACGCTGGTGGCCGAGCTGCTGGCGACGGGCGAGATAAATGAGGATACCCGGGCGGATCTGGAGCGTATCGAGAGCGAGGCACGCGCCGGCCAGTCCCATCCCGACGATCTCGATTATCTCAAGGCGCTGCATGGCCGAGTGCTGAATGCACCACAGGACAGTGAAGCGGCATCCGGCGCTGTCGTGGCTGAGGCTGGCGAAGATTTGCGCGCTGAAATCACGCGGCTGCGCGCCGAACTGGTAGAGGCGCAGCAGACGATTGCAGAGCTTCGGGCGCAATTGGCTCCAGCGGGTTCTTAAAAACTCTAACTTTGCATTCGCTTCATCGAGTCATTCCGGCGGAGGCCGGAATCCATGTTGAAGGCGATCAGCGGCATAGAGTTCGTGGGTGGTGCACAGCATGGATTCCGGCCTCCGCCGGAATGACATCGGATTCGATGGGCGCAGCGTGAATCAGCTGACTTCGCGAAAACTCTCAGCCGTTTGCAAGTCAACGGAGACGAGTTGGCTGACGCCGCGTTCGGCCATGGTGACGCCGAACAGGCGATCCATGCGGCTCATGGTGATCGGATTGTGTGTGATCACCATGAAGCGCGTATTAGTGCGCTGGCGCATGCTGTCGAGAAGATTGCAGAAGCGCTCGACATTGGCATCGTCGAGCGGGGCATCCACTTCGTCGAGCACGCAAATCGGTGCGGGATTGGTGAGAAAGACCGCAAAAATCAGGCTCATGGCGGTCAGCGCCTGTTCACCGCCCGAAAGCAGGGTCATGGTCTGCGGCTTTTTACCGGGCGGGCGGGCAATGATTTCGAGCCCCGCTTCCAGCGGATCATCGCTTTCCACAAAGGTCAGCTCCGCCGTGCCGCCCCCGAAGAGAGTTGTGAACAGCGCTTGAAAATGCGCATTGACTTTGCCGAAGGCTTCGTTGAGCCGGGCACGGCCTTCGCGGTTCAATGAGGCAATGCCGGCGCGCAGCTTGGCAATGGCCTCGATGATGTCGTCGCGGTCCTTGACCATCGTATCGAGCTTGAGCTGAACCTCTTCGGCCTCTTTCTCGGCGGCAAGGTTGACCCCGCCCAACCGCTCGCGCTCGGCCTTGAGCCGGTCGAGCTTTTGCTCGGTCGGCTGCTCGGCGGGCAGGGCTTCTTCGGGCCGAATGCCCGATGCTTCCAGCGTCTTGCTCGCTGCAATGCCTAAGGTTTCCTCGATCTGCCGCTCGATCTGGTGACGCTGGGCAATGGCCCCTTTGAGGCGCTCTTCGATACGGGTCAACTCGATGCGAATAGCATTGAGCGCGTCCCCGGCAGATTTGAGCGCCTTGTCGGCGTCACGCCAGGCGGTTTGCGCCGCACTGAGCCTGTATCCAGATTGCTTGTGCTCCTCGCGTGCAACCTCGATCTGGTCGTCGAGCTGCGCCTTGCGGCTGGCGAAACCTTCTGGCGCTTTAACAAGATTCTTAAGCTGGCTTTCGACTTCGGCACTGCGCTGATCAAGCGTTGCGAGCTGCGCCTGCGCCCCATCGCGGCGCCGCTGCCATGATGCTGAATCGCGGCTCAACTGGTCGAGGCGCGCAGTCCGCATGCGGGAGGCCGATTCGAGATTGGTCAATTTGGCCCGCGCCTGATCGGCCTTATCGCGAAGAGTGGTTAATCGATGCTGCCCCGCTTCTGCTGCTGCGGCGATTTCGGTTTCGTATCTCGTTTCGGCCTGCGCCTGATCGGCTTCGGCGCGCATCGTCTCGGCTTCCGTCAGGCTGGCGGCCAGGCGCGTTCGGGCTTCTTCGAGAGTGGTGCGTCTTGTGGCCAGATCGCCAATGGCGCGCTGGGCCTTGTCGAGATCGGCCTGTGCGGTGCTGATCAGATGCTGTGCCTTGCGCCAGTCTTCGCGCGTCGTGCGTTCGGCCTGACGGGCCGTATCGAGCGCATTGGCAAGCGCATCGACATCCCGCTTCCATGCATTGCGCTCGCCCTTGGCGCGGGTGGTTTCCTCGTCGAGTTCATTGAGGCGATTGCGCTGGGCGATGCGCTGGGCCGCAGGGCTCGGCGCATCGGCAGCCGCCACAAACCCATCCCAGCGCCAAAGCGCACCATCCATGGTGACGAGACGTTGGCCGGGCTTGAGCGCGCGCATCAGTGCCGGGCCATCAACGGCATCAACAAGACCGATCTGGTTGAGGCGGCGGTCGAGGAGGTTGATGCCTTTGACGTGGCGCGATAGCGGTTCGGCACCTTGGGGCAGTGGGGGATCGTCATATCGATCGATCACGACGGACCAATGCAGCGGCGCACCGGCGTCGGAACTGGCTTCGAGATCATCGCCCAGAGCTGCGCCCAGAGCAGTTTCATAGCCGGGTTCGACCTTGAGCTCATCAACGACGGCGGGCCAGAGGCCGGAGCCCGTATTGAGCATTTTTGCCAGTGTCGAGGCTTCGGCTTCAAGCCGGGCGACGAGCGCATCCAGCTCCGCAAGGCGGGGGCGGGCTGTGTCGAGCCTGCCCTGTGCGGCTCCGGCAGCGTCTTCGGCGGCAAGGGCGGTCTTCTCAGCGCTGGCAGCCTCGATCTGGCTGGTTTCGAGCGCGGATCGGCGGACGTTGAGCGTTTCGTCTGCGTCGAGTGTTGCGAGGACGCGGGCCAGATCCGTTTCGACCTCGGCCAATTGCTGGGCGAGGCGGGCCTGCCGGGCGCGGATGTCGAACAGGTTGCGCTCAGCCTGCGCGCGGCGGGCGCGCAATTGGGCCAGGGCGTCCACGGCTTCGCGGGTCGCGGCTTCCGCCTCGGCAACGGCTGTGCGGGCGGCGTCGGCTTCGGCGCGGGCGACGTCGTGTTCGGCCTGCGCCGCCGCCTGTTCTTCGGTGAGGCTCGATTGCTCTCTGTTATAGGCGGCTAGCGTGGCGTCGCTTTCGGCCACCAGCTCGCGCTCGCGCATGCCATCGGCGGCGATCTGGCGAAGGCGGTCTTCCAGATCCGCGCGCCGCTGGCTGATGCGGCGGGCTTCGTCGGCAAGCTGTTCGGCAAGAATGGTATAGCGCTGCAGCACCGCACCGGTGACAGCCTCGCGTTCGCGCAAAGGTGTCAATGCTGCTTCGGCAGTTTCGGCTGCCTTCTGTGCGTTCAACTCGGCATGGGTCGCGTCGGCAAGTTGGCGGATGAGAACAGCCTGCGCCGCTTCGGTTTCGCGCTCAGCAACGCGGGTAGCGACCCAGCGGATATGAAAGAGCGTGGCTTCCACACGGCGAATATCACCCGAAAGACTGCGATAGCGATTAGCGAGGCGCGCCTGACGCTTGAGCGTTTCGAGCTGGGTGCCGACCTGGGCGATGATGTCGTCGACCCGTTCGAGATTGGTTTCGGCTCCACGCAGGCGCAGTTCGGCCTCGTGGCGGCGGGAGTGAAGGCCGGAAATCCCGGCGGCTTCTTCGAGCAAGGCGCGGCGTGCGGTGGGCTTGGCGGCGATCAGTTCGCCAATCTGCCCCTGCCGCACCATTGCGGGAGAATGGGCGCCGGTCGAGGCGTCAGCGAATAGAAGCTGCACGTCGCGGGCGCGCACTTCCTTGCCGTTGACGCGATAGACCGAGCCCGCCTCGCGCTCTATGCGGCGAGTGACTTCCAGCACATCGGCGGTGTTGAGCACAGCCGGGGCAGTGCGGTCGGCATTGTCGAGAATGAGGCTGACTTCGGCCGTGTTGCGGGCGGGACGATTGCCGGAGCCGGAAAAGATGACGTCATCCATGCCCGAGGCGCGCATGGCCTTATAGGAGCTTTCGCCCATGACCCAGCGCATGGCCTCGACGAGATTGGACTTGCCGCAGCCATTCGGCCCGACAATGCCAGTCAGCCCCGGCTCCATGACGAGCACGGTCTCATCGGAGAAGGATTTGAAGCCGTGAAGGCGTAGGCGGGAGAATTTCATGGGCATGCCTCTAAAAACGACGAGGCAGGCACTTCCCCTCTCCCCTTGAGGGAGAGGGTGGATCGGCCGAAGGCCGAGACGGGTGAGGGGTTCGGACCTCTCCGGGCACTGGATATAGAGGTGAGTTCAGAACCCCTCATCCGCCCTTCGGGCACCTTCTCCCACAAGGGGAGAAGGCCAAAGCCTGTCCTTTCGTGCGCGTTACTGCGCAGCGGGAGCCATTGCGTCCGCAGCCGAGGCTTCTGTGCTGACAGCTGGGGCGACGAAATCGGCGGGCACGAGGGGATCGATCTCGGCAGCGAGCTGCTCAAGCGTCTTGCCCCCCGAAAGCGTCTTGCCATTGACATAGAAAGTCGGCGTCCCCGTCAGGCCGAACTCGTCGAGTGCCTGATTTTTCTGCGCTTCAATCCCGGCCAGCACGTCCTGATTCGTCAAGGCAGCGTTGAAGCTTTCCTCTGTAAAGCCGAGCTGCTGGGCAATGCCGAAGATAGCATCACGCGGCGTTTCAGACATGCCCCATTCGTTCTGTGTCTTGAAATAGGTGGCGACGACTTCGTGGTAGTGCTCTGGGCCAGCAGCTTCGGCGAGCATGAAGATCGCCGCGTCGAGCGCGTTCCGAGCGAAGGGGCGGACGATGAACTGCACCTTGCCGGTTTCCACATAGGCTTCCTTGAACGGCTCATAGACCGTGTTGTGGAAGGTGGCGCAATGCGGGCAGGTGGGCGAGGCATATTCAATGACGGTGACAGGCGCGTCGGCATTGCCGAGTACATGGTCGGTAAGGCCACCGGCGGGAGCCATCAGTTTGGCCGTGTCGATCACGTCCCCTTCCGCTGCCTGCACAAGGCTAACGCCGGACAGGCTCAGCGCCGAAGCGGCTGCTGCAAGGATGAGGGTTTCGCGGCGATTGAGTTTCACGTCAGAGGCTCCTGATTATTATGTGCGCGACACTACACTTGCGGAAGATGTCGGCAAGTAGGCATGCTTATCAACACGCGGTGAACAGTCTATCCGTTCTTTCGTTCCGATCTGCTGGAGAGCGCCAGGCCCAGGACCCGCAACGCCTCCCTCAGATCATTGTCTTCGACCTTTTCGGTCTGTGCGCCGACCTTTGCAATCATGCTCTGGCTCGGTTGGTAGGGTTTTTGCGCCTTTTTGCCTGAACCCGGACTGAATGGCTCGGCAGACAACCGTACATCCCTGACCAGCACATAGCCGAAATAGCGGTTGACTGCCGCCGCAATGGCCGGTGCCTCATGCTGGGCAAAAAGCGCTTGTCCCGGCGCGCAGCGCAAAACCAGTGTTGCACCCTCCGCATTGTTACTGGCGCGCGGCCAGCTCAATTTGTCGGGCTGGGTGGTCTCATTGAAGGGTGGTGGGGCGATATGGGCCCACTGGGTGATGATGTCCCGCCCCGCAAAGCCGCGCTTGCGCAATACAGGGTCGATCGCGCCTGCCAAAGCGTCGGCGACGGAGAGTGTCTTGTTGCGGCGTTTATATTCGGGCGGTTTCTCTTCGGCCATGAGGATGGAGTAGCGCGCGGCACTGCGCTTCGGCAAGGGGATGTAAGGACAAGAGAGCGAAGCAGGCCACTACGGTTTTCCCGGTGTCATCCCCGCGAAAGCAAGAGTGTTTATTTTGGGTGCTTGCCTTCACTACAAGCGCCGCGCTGCCCTCGGGCTTGACCCGAGGGCCTGCCAGCGAGCCCGATTGTTGAGGACTTTGCATAAGGCAATTGGCCCTCGGGTCAGGCCCGAGGGCAGCCCGGTGATAGGACGCATTTCCACCCGGACATCAAAAGTCGCGGGAATGACTCGGCGATAGTCATTGGTACGCATTTTGAATAGACCGCGCTTTCCGGCGTCGTTAGGCTGCAGGCGAATAAAACAGAACTGCCCCAATTGCCCCTCACCGATCCCCATCCCATCGACGCCGGTGCCGTGCTGACCTGGTATGACCAGCACGCCCGTGATCTGCCCTGGCGGGTCTCCCCGCAAGACCGGAAAGGTGGCGTGCGGCCCGATCCGTACCGCGTCTGGCTGAGCGAGGTGATGCTGCAACAGACCACGGTTGCGGCGGTCAAAGCCTACTTCCTTCGCTTTACGAGCCTCTGGCCGACTGTATTCGATCTCGCCAATGCGCCGCTGGATTCTGTGCTGCGCGAATGGGCGGGGCTTGGCTATTACGCGCGGGCCAGAAACCTTCATGCCTGCGCTGAGGCCGTGGTGCGTGACCATGGGGGGGCGTTTCCACAAACTTCGGTGGCGCTGCAAACCCTTCCCGGAATTGGGGCCTATACCAGTGCCGCTATTGCGGCGATCTGCTTTGATGAGCGCATCGCCGTGCTCGATGGCAATCTGGACCGGGTATTGGCGCGCTATTATGCACTGGATGTTCCGGTGCGGGAGGCGAAGGAGGAACTTCGCGCCGCCTTGCAGGCATCTGTGCCCGAGCGTGCGGGTGACTTCGCACAGGCGATGATGGATCTGGGTGCGACCATCTGCGCCCCGCGCAATGCCTCATGCCTCATCTGTCCCTTGCAAGCGGACTGTGTGGCGAGAGCTGAGGGAAATCCGCTCCTCTATCCGGTCAAGCCGATGAAGGCTGAGCGCCCGGTGCGTTATGGCCATGCCTATGTGATGCTGGATGCGGCTGGCGACGTATACCTGCAAAGCCGACCCGCCAAGGGCCTGCTGGCGGGAATGACCGAAGTGCCGACTTCCGATTGGGGTGGGGAACTGGGCGAGCCAGCTTATCCAACCAAGGCAGACTGGCGGCATCGTGGGCAGGTTGTCCACATCTTCACCCATTTCCGGCTGGAACTGGAAGTCTGGTCTGCAGTGGTGCCACCCGACGGGCTCGAGAGTGGTTGGTGGACGGAACCCAAGGCGCTGAAGGGCGAGGCTTTGCCGACGCTGTTTCGGAAGGTTCTGGAAGCGGTTGGTTTGCAATAGGGCACTACCTGATTGCTGTATCGGGTGGGTTGCGGTTGCAGGGTACCTTGCGGTCTAATTGCCATGCCCTTTAGGGCCGCATCCGCTGACCTAGACTATTTTGAGCAAAGTAATCATCATCCTTCTGGGGTTAGCCATTTGCTACTTCCCCAATTATCTAAATCCGCTTGCCCGGTTGCTCGGCATCGACCCGGTAATGGAGGGACCAGCCTCGATCATCGTGTGGAATTGGCTGGCCGCCATCGTGCTTCTGGCAATTGTGTTTCTGGTCGAGCGCCGTTCCCTTTCGTCCATCCTCATCAAGCGGCCTAATGGCAAGGATATCGAAACGGCTCTGTTCTATTGGGGCATCGCCATGGCATGGTCCTGGCTGGCGATGACACTGCTGCCGCCCGAACAGGATACAGGCACCGCCTCGCTGGTCGCACTATCGATACCGGTACTGTTGGCCATGATCGTGACCGCAGCGATCACTGAGGAAATCCTGTTCCGCGGTTATCCCATCGAGCGCATCGACGAACTTACCTCCACGGTGTGGATTGGGCCGGCGGTGAGCTTCACCATCTTCCTGATTCCCCACCTGACATTTTTTGGGCCGGGATGGCTGCTCTATCATGGCGGCGGGACGGTGATGATATATGCGCTCTATCTGCGAAGGCGTAATCTGGTCGCCTGTATGCTACTCCATCTGCTAGTCAACCTGCCTATCCTGATCCCTGCATCTGGTCTGTTTGGCTAAAACCTCGCCACGCCTCGGGCAAACAAAAAGGCCGCCGGGGCAAACCGGCGGCCAGTTGGTAGAGCCTGATAGGGTGATTGGAGGTCAGGATCAGGCAGAAAGCAAATCAAGTTTTTGGCGAATGCTGGCCCGGAGGGTATCTATGGGCTCGGCAACGCCGTTGAAGTCGTGGTGCCAGAAGGTCCACCCGTTGCATGACTCAGATCCCTGAACCAAAGCGCCGACCTTGTGAATCGACCCCTGATGTGAACCCGAGACGAGCGAGCCGTCTGCACGAACCATGGCAGAGTAACGTTTCGTTAAGTCGAAAAGTTGCGCACCAACTTCGATCACACCCTGTTCGACGAGCGAACCAAAGGGGATGCGGGTTTCCTTGCGCTTGGGCGTCACCGATTGCAGCGCTTCGAATACGCCGGGGCGGATAGAGGCGATGCGCTGGCGTGCGCCCTCGATATAGGTTTCTTCCCGATCGATGCCGATGAAGTGACGGCCCAGCTTGCGGGCCACTGCGCCAGTCGTGCCGGTGCCGAAGAATGGGTCGAGCACGATGTCGCCGGGCTTGGTTGTCGCGTTAAGAATGCGGAACAAGAGCGCTTCGGGCTTTTGGGTGGGATGAAGCTTGTTGTCCTCCTCATCCTTGAGGCGCTCTGCCCCGGTGCAGATAGGGAAGAGCCAATCAGAACGCATCTGCGTGTCGTCATTGGCCAGTTTCATGGCTTCATAATTGAAGGTGACGCGGCTTTTCTGGCTCTTGGCGGCCCAGATCAGCGTTTCATGCGCATTGGTGAAGCGCGTGCCGCGGAAGTTCGGCATCGGATTGGCCTTGCGCCAGACAATATCGTTGAGCATCCAGAAATCGAGATCCTGCAATGCCGCGCCGACGCGGAAAATGTTGTGATAGGAACCAATAACCCAGAGCGCGCCATCAGGCTTGAGCAGCCGCCGCGCGGCAGCGAGCCAGGCGCGAGTAAAGGCGTCGTAATGGGCAAAGCTGTCAAACTTGTCCCAATCGTCATCCACGGCATCAACCTTGGACTGATCGGGGCGGGTGAGGCCCTGCTCCAGTTGCAGGTTATAGGGGGGATCAGCGAAAATCAGATCGATGGAGCCGGCCGGCAAGCTATTCATGTGGTCGATGCAATCGCCCACAAGGATAGTATCGATCGGGAGACGCGTGGCCTCCCTTTCCGCATCGGCTGTGACAGCCGTACGCGCGGTACGCAACATGCTCTTAACCCTAACGCAGTACTAATAAGCTCGTTATAAAGCGTTGAGGTTAATGGAGCGTTCGCAAGGGGTTAGCAGGGGGTTAACCGGCCACTACGACAGTGGTTTTGCGCACCATCAGCGCCGCGACCGGCGCGAACGCCTCGCGGTGATGCCGGCAGGGGCCGTGCTGGCCGAGGGCCAACAGATGTGCTGCGGTGCCATAGCCTTTGTGACCAGAAAACCCGAAAAACGGTGCGTCACAATCCATGATTTCGCACATCCGGTCGCGCGTGACCTTGGCGACGATTGACGCCGCCGCGATCGAGACGCTGCGCCCATCGCCACCGATCAGTGCGATCCCGGGGCAGGGCAGCTCTGGCGGAACATCGCGGCCATCGACGAGTACGCGATCCACAGCGTGTGGCAATGCGCGCACTGCACGGGCCATGGCGGCAAGGGTCGCGCCGCGAATATTGAGATTAAGAATGTCGCTGGGCGGTGCCGAGACGATGGCGACATCGGCGCTGGCCATGATCTCGTCGTAAAGCGCGTTACGCCGGTCCGCGCTCAGCTTCTTGGAATCGTTGAGGCCCGAAGGAATGCGGTTGGGATCGAGCCGCACGGCAGCAACCACGACCGGCCCTGCAAGAGGACCGCGGCCAGCTTCATCGACACCGGCGACGAAGCGTGCGCCCCGCGCCATGAGCATTTGTTCATGGCTGAAATCGGGAAAGCCCGCTTCCGGCGCGAACAGATCGGCCGAGACGGATTCGATTTTGATTTGTGCCCGCCGCGCCATGATCAGGCCCTGCTCAGCGCGGCAACCAGTGCATCGCGATCCGGCGCGAACAGGTGATGACCGCGCCGATTGGTTTCGCCGACAAAATCAGTAAGTGCCTTGCTACGTGCCATAGGCACGGAAATGTCTCCGAGAATGACAAGCCGCATCTGATAGTTCTGCATTTTCTGGATGAAATGCCCGGCCAGTTTGGTGCTGAGATCGAAAAATTCTGGCGCTAAACGGACGACCGGCACGACGATCATGTCAGTCTCGGTGCCGTAGGTTTCGCCCAGAAGGTCAAGCGCATCCTGTTCGCTGCAAAGGGCAGGGCCATCGGCAGCAACAAAAAACAGGGTGAGGTCATTGACCCTTTCGGTACTCATGCCGATGTCCATTTCGTAAATTGCTCTCAGCCTGATATAACAGTCTGGCCGGGGGGCAAAGGTATAGAGAGACGTGCATGCGCATCGTGACCAGCCTTGCAGCCCTGCTGCTGACATTCAGCGGCCCGGCTTTGGCTCAGCCTTTCGAGCATTCTTCCGGCGAGTGGCGACAATATAATGCCGATTGGCTGTCTTCCTGTCCCAATGCCATTCATGAAGATGCGGGCGATTTTTCCGGCTATTCCTGCTTCTCGAGCACCGGTAGCCAGCAACTCAACGACGCCAATCTGCCTGCATATAAACTGACACTTATCCATAACCGTCTCGATGGCGAAGTCGATCTGGCAATTACCGTTTCGCCCGCTAAAGGCGAGTATGATGAGGCTCGACCCATAATCCTGCGATTTGGCGGTGAAGCACCTATTGTGCTGACGATGGGCACGGATATGGAAACGCGGCACAACACGATCAATCAGTTTTTCCTGATCGGCGCTGATCGGGATGCGGTACTGGCAAAGATGCGGGAGCGAAATGCGCTCATCCTCTCTGTGCCCCTGGTTGGGATCGAAAAGCCGGTGGAAAGCCGCATGTCGTTGCGCGGCGTGTTGGCGTCGCTCGATTTCATGTCCACCTATGCGCGGCGTGTTGCCCAGTATTGACCTTGGCTACGCTTTGGTATGGGTTCCGCCCGCTTTAACGGAACGAAATTCTCATGGCTTTGAAACCCGGCGCGGCGCTGCTGTTTGATATTGACGGCACGCTGGTGGAAAGCGATCCGCTGCATCTGGAAGCCTTCAACCTGGTCTTTGGGCCGCGCGGCCATCATTTTGATCGGGAGCGCTTTGGGCGTGAGTTGCAGGGCCTCGCCAATGAGGCCATCGCCGCCCGTTTCCTGCCTGAAGAAAACGCGGCTCGGCGCGTTGAAATCATGAATGAAAAGGAAGCCACGTTCCGCAGGCTTGCAGAAGCTGGCATCGAGCCTGTGCATGGATTGTTCGACCTGCTCGATTGGGCCGATAGCATGGACGTGCCCATGGTTGCGGTGACCAATGCGCCGCGCGCCAACGCCGACCAATTGCTCGACGCAATTCGCGTGCGCCACCGCTTTCGGGCCGTGGTCGTGGCCGAGGACCTGGCGCATGGCAAGCCGCATCCCCTGCCGTATCTCGAAGGGCTGCGACTGCTTGGGGCTGATGCAGAAAACAGTGTTGCCTTCGAGGATTCTCGAACGGGGATTGCCTCGGCCACCGCAGCGGGCATTGCGACTATTGGCATGGCGACCGGGTTGGAGCCGGGGCAACTCGTCGAGGCCGGAGCAGTTATCGGTGCTGCTGATTATCGCGATAAGACTTTGCTGGATTTCGTGAAAGGGCGGCTCTTGGCGTAACAATGCCTGAGGTGCCGCGACTCAACTTCTGTGGGCCTAATTGCCGCCTTCGCACAATTTCGGGGCTATGCTTGGCAACTTGCCACGCTATGGTCGTGTTCAACTGATTTGCAGCATAGACCACACTAACGAAGGCCCGTTCTATCATGGCTTCCGTCATCAAGATTTACGCCCTTTTCCTTGGCTCTGCCCTTCTGATGTTCGGTGGCGGCTTACAGGGCTTGCTGCTTTCAGTGCGCGGTGCCGAAGAAGGGTTCTCTTTGCTGGCACTGGGCCTGATCGGCACCGGCTGGTCGATCGGCTTTGTTGCGGGCTCGCTGTTTGTGCCCCTGATTGTGCGCAAGGCTGGCCATATTCGCGCCTTTTCGGTCATGGCTGCTATCGGCACCATCACCATTCTGCTCAATCTGCTGCTCATCAACGATGTCAGCTGGATCCTGTTGCGCGCGCTGAGCGGTTTTTGTTTTGCTGGCGCGGCGATGATCGTTGAAAGCTGGCTCAATGAAGTGGCCGACAATAAGAGCCGTGGCACCATTTTTTCGATCTACACCACGATCAATATGGGCGCTTCGACACTTGGCCAGATCGCCATGTCGATCACCGGGACTGCTGGCTACATCCCTTTCGTGATCGGTGCCATCAGCTTCATCTGTGCTGTTTTGCCCACTGCAATGACGTCGAGCCCACAGCCCAGGCCGCTGCAATCGGCCAAGCTCGATATTGGGCTGCTTTACCGAACCTCGCCTGTGGCCGCGATTGCGGCATTTTCTGTCGGCATGGCCAATGGTGCATTTGGCACCATGGCGCCGGTTTATGGCTATGAGCGCGGACTGGACCCGAGCGGCATCGCGCTGCTTTTCGCCATCGCCGCAATTCTGGGTGCCATTGCGCAGGTACCATTCGGGAGGCTTTCGGACCGCATCGACCGGCGGCTGGTTCTGATCGGGCTATCAGGTTTTGCCGCCGTGGTTGGTGCGTTAACCGTGATCATCAATCCCGAGGCGGGATGGGCGATGTATGTGCTGTTTGCCGCCTATGGCTTTGCCGCTAACCCGATCTATGCCGTGGCGGTTGCCCACGCCAATGACTTCGCCAAGGATGGTGATTTTGCCAAGATTGCCGGTGGCATGCTGCTTATTCTGGGTGTGGGACTGGCCATTGGCCCCACGGTCGCCTCGCTGATCATGGGGGCGTGGAACCCGGTTGGTCTGTTTGTCGTCACTGCTAGTTTCCACGGCGCGCTGGCGGGCGCAGCCTATTTGCGGATGAGGATGCGCAAGGGGCTTGATGCCGCCTACCGGCAGCCATTCCAACCTGTCAGCGACAAGCTGTCCACGCCCGAGACTCTTGCGCTCGATCCGCGCGGTGATAATGACGACGAAGACGGTATGAGTGCAGGCGAAGCACCGGTGCCGGACGAGTTGATAGAGACGCCTAAGGGAGACGACGATGTTCAAAACGGAAAGGTTTGAGGACCGCGAGTTCAAGCCGCTTTCGATTGCCATCATCGCCGTTTCCGACACACGCACGCTGGAAACCGATAAGGGCGGCGCGCTGCTGCAATCCATGCTGGAGGCTGATGGCCACGTCTGCTTTTCTCGGCAGGTGATCCGCGACGATATCCAGCTCATCCGCGCTGGTGTACAGACGCTCGTCGCCAATCCCGAAGTCGATGTGGTGTTGACGACGGGCGGCACCGGCTTTACCGGGCGCGACGTGACGCCTGAGGCGGTGGAGCCGCTGTTCGACAAACGGATGGAGGGGTTTTCGGTGCTCTTCCATCAGTATTCGGCAACAACGGTGGGCACGTCTTCCCTGCAATCGCGCGCAACGGCGGGCCTGATCGGGGAAACCTTCGTGTTCTGCCTGCCCGGCTCGCGCGGCGCCTGCAAAGATGCCTGGGAAGGCATTTTGACCCATCAGCTCGATTATCGGCACAAGCCATGCAACTTCGTCGAGATCATGCCACGCCTCGACGAGCGGTAAGATTTAACGAACGACACGTTCGTCAGCGTTCACTTTAAAGAGCAGATCGAAAAGGGCATCTTCTGGACAAGAGCGCAATGGCGCATTCAGGAGAAACGTCCATGTCCAGATATTCGACCGCTCCCATGCAGATCGGCATGGTGACGCTCAATGTTCGCCAGCTCGATAAGGTCGCCGATTATTACCAGCACCTGCTCGGTCTTACTGATCTTGGCCACGACGGCAACACCCTTCGTCTCGGCGTTGGCGACAAGCCGCTGCTTGAATTGCGCGGTAGCGACAATTTTGCCCAGCGCGATCCTCGCTCGGCCGGGCTGTTCCACACCGCCTTTCTGATGCCGAACCGGGAGAGCCTTGGCGCATGGCTTCGCCATGTTGCTGCCGAGCGTATCCCGGTCGATGGCGCTTCCGACCATCTGGTCAGCGAGGCCGTTTATCTGCATGACCCTGAGGGCAATGGCATCGAGGTCTATGCCGACCGTTCGCGCACCGAATGGACCACAGATGGCAAGTCCGTCGCCATGGCCACCGAGCACCTCGACATTCCGGGTCTGCTCGATCTTGAGCCGCAGAATAAATACACCGCCGCGCCCGATGGGCTTTTCGTGGGCCATATGCATTTGCAGGTCGGAGACACTGGGGTGGCAGAGCCCTTCTATTCCGGTGTGCTGGGCACAGACATTACCGCCCATTATCCGGGCGCAAGCTTTTATGGTGCTGGCGGTTATCACCATCAGCTGGCGACCAATACCTGGTCGAGCCGCGGCGCTGGTCCCATCGAAGCCAATCGTATGGGTCTCGTCGGCTTCGAGCTTGTTCTCGATAGTGATCAGCAGCGGGCCGACATCCTGGCCCGTGCGCAATCCAACGAGACAACGATCAAAGACCCTTGGGGCCTGGCAATCGAACTTAACGTCGATCAGGAGGCTTGAGACATGCTCGTTAATGGCAAATGGTCGGCAAACTGGCAGCCTGTGCAGGCCAAGGATGAAAAAGGTGGGTTTGTTCGGCAGACATCGAGTTTTCGCAACTGGGTCACGCCCGATGGCAGTGCCGGTCCGACCGGCGAAGCCGGGTTCAAGGCCGAGCGCGGACGCTACCACCTCTATGTCGCTCTGATCTGCCCATGGGCGTCGCGCACGCTGATCGGGCGGACGCTCAAAGGGCTGGAAGAGGTGATTTCCGTCTCTATCGTCGAGCCAGAAATCGGCGATCAGGGCTGGCGCTTCGCCAGCCCTGATCCGGTCAACGGTGCCAGCTTCATGCACGAGATTTACACCAAGGCCGACCCGCAGATCAGCGGTCGCGCTACCGTGCCGGTGCTATGGGACAAGCAGAAGAACACGATCGTCAACAATGAGAGCGCCGACATTCTGCGCATGCTCAATGCCGGATTCGGCACTCTGGCCTCGGATGCGTTCGACCTCTATCCCGAGGCGCTGCGCAGCGAGATCGACGCGCTCAACGATTATATTTATCCGCGCCTGAACAATGGTGTCTATCGCGCCGGATTCGCCACCACACAGATCGCTTATGATGAGGCCTTCAAGGATGTGTTTGAGGCGCTGGATACGCTCGAAGACCGGCTGGAAGGCAAATCCTTCCTGCTCGGCGAGCAATCGACCGAGACCGACATCCGCGCCTTCGTGACGCTGGTACGGTTCGACGCTGCCTATCACGGCCTGTTCAAGACCAATCTGCGCCGCATTGCCGACTATCCGAACCTGCAGGCCTATATGCTGCGTGTGCTCGACATTCCCGGCGTGCGCGAAACGGTCAATATCGACCATATCAAGCGCGGCTATTATTCGATCAAGTCGCTCAATCCCAATGGCGTCGTGCCCAAGGGGCCGCATATTCCAGGACTTTACGAGGTCTATGAATGAGCGACAGCCTCGTCATATTGCTCCATGGCGTCGGGAGTTCCGGCGCTGATATCGGCGGGCTTGAGCCTGTTCTGGCACCGGGGCTGCCCAAAACACGTTTTGCCGCGCCCGATGCTCCGGGGCGCTTCAATGCGGGGCATCAATGGTTTTCCATCATCGGCGTCACCGAGGAAAACCGGCCCGACCGCGTGCTGGCCGCTCGCCCGGCCTTTGACAGTCTGATTGCAGAAACCATCTCGCACGCCGGTTTTAATGCGCGGCTCGACCGGGTGGCCTTTGTCGGTTTTTCGCAAGGCTCCATAATGGCGCTTGATGCTTTGGCATCCGGGCGCTGGCCGGTTGCTGGCATCGTTGCCTTTTCGGGGCGGCTGGCTTCGCCCGAGCCGCTGACGCCGAACAGCCAGACCCGCCTGCTGCTGGTTCACGGTGCAGACGACACTATGATGCCAGCCAGTGAATCCGAGAAAGCCGCACAAACTCTTGGCAATGCAGGTGTGGATGTTTCCACTTTGATCCTGCCGGGACTTGGTCACTCGATTTCAGGCGAAGGCGTGGTGGCAGCACAGCGCTTTCTGGCAGATGTTCTGGCCTGAAAGGTTCAGGCCGCACTGCGGCTGATGGAATAATATTCGTCGGCCCCGCCAAACATGACCTGATTGCGGCCATCTTCCTTGGCCGCGTAGAGCGCTGCATCGGCCCGGTTGAAGGCTGCGCGCCAGCTCTCATCACTTGCCTCGGTGACTGCTACACCCAAGCATAGGGTGACAGGGCGATCCAGCCCGGCCATACGCCAATTATAAGTCAGGCTGGCAAGGCGGATCGAATGCGCCACGGCCCCGGCCTCTGCCATAGACAGTTCTGGCAACACGATGACGAATTCTTCGCCGCCAAAACGGGAAATGACGGCATTGGCTGGTACGACCGAACGCAGCAGATCGGCCATGCCAATCAGCACAAGGTCGCCCGCATCATGACCGAAATCGTCGTTGATCTTCTTGAAGTGGTCGATATCGACATTGAGAATCGCGCCCTTGCGCCCCGCCCCAAGCAGCGTCTTGGTGGCAGCGTCGAAGCCGCGCCTGTTGAGCAGGCCACTTAAGGGATCGTGGTCAGCGGCTTTTCTGTATTCTGCGAGCGCGTCCAATGTTGCCGCTGCCAGGGCGGTAATCCCGAACCAGATGGCGAAAACGCCCCCGAAGAACTGCATGAAATAAGCATAGTCCGAGGTGAGGAATTCGGACAGCATATTGCCGGTCGGCGCAACGATCCCGAATGCGAGAGCCATGGTGAAATTGTTCAGGATGCTGATGAGGGTCAGCGCGCCGAGGGCCAGATCGATGCCCTTCAACATGTGTCGCCAGGTGGAGGAAAACGCAATGGCCAAAAGTACGGCGATCGCGCCATCAATCAGCAGCACATTGGCGCTGAGACTGTCCATGACCACGACAACATAGGCATCCGCGCACATTATGAAGGCGGCAAAGGCGACCCGCCGTGTCACCATGAGAGGCTTACCGTAGCGCACCAGAAGCGCATCGCCGAAGCAATAGAAGGAGGCGAGAAACAGCGCGTCAGCAATCAGCGTCTGCGCGCGGGTTTCGATCGGCAGCATATAAACGAGAACAGCGGCGGCATTAAAAAGGTAGGCCAGCCCCCAGCGGCTGCCCGTCGCCACACCAGCGCGATAGAGCAGCATGAAGACAAGACCGAATGATGCCTGAATTACCAGAATCATCAGCGCAAAGATTTCGGTGCTGTCCATGGCGCCCCCGCTATCGCCATAACTAAAGCCGGATCGTTAAAAATGCCTTTGAAAACGAGAAGGGCGCCGGATGATCCGGCGCCCTATCAAGCTGATATGGTGCGATTAATGCCCGTGGCCCATGCCCGGTGTTCCGCCTTCCGGCTTGCGCACGAAGAGGGAGGCGATGACCATCGCCACCGAGATGATGGCGCCGCAGAGGAAGCCGGCGCGAATACCAGCGGCAAGAGCATCTACGCTCTCAAGACCCTCGGCCATGCCGGAGGCTGTGCGCAGGCTCATTACAGCAACAAAAAGCGCGATGCCCGCTGCGCCCGCCACCTGCTGCACGGAACCCAGAATGGCGCTGGCATGGGAGTAAAGTGGCATCGGCACTGACCCCATGGAGGAGGTGAAGAGCGGCGTGAATGTTAGCGCCAGCCCGAAGCTCAGCGTGACATGACCTGCAACGACAGCCCAGATCGGTGTGTACTGGCTGACAAGCGTCAGTGCCCACATGACGGCGGAGACGAGAATCACGCCCGGCACCAGCAATGGGCGCGGCCCCAACTTGTCATAGAGACGGCCGACGATTGGCCCCATCAGACCCATCAGCAACCCGCCCGGAAGCAGGATCATGCCGGTTTGCAGCGTGTCGAGACCAAGAACGTTCTGTGTGTAGATGGGCAGAAGTATGGAGGAGCCCAGCAGCGCCACCATGGCGATGGCCATGGTAATGAGCGCAAAGGTGTAGTTGCGGTGCTGGAGCGTGCGCAGATCAAGCAAAGCCTTGTTGTCCTTGGCCAGATTGATCTGACGCCAGATGAAAACGGCCATGGCCACGACACCGATCACAATCGGCACGTAAGCGGGGATGGCGGAGGGGTGTTCGGCGCCTTCGCCAAGGCTCGACAGGCCATAGACCAACCCGCCAAAGGCCAGTGCCGAGACAATCACCGAGAACACGTCAAGCGGCGCATAACGCGGATTGGAGACGTTGCGGATGCGCAATGCGCCCAGAACCAGCGCGCCGATGGCGATGGGCAGGGTAAAGTAGAACATGAAGCGCCAGTCGAAATGGGCGAGAATGAAGCCACCAATAGTCGGGCCGATGGCGGGGGCTACCGCCATAACGATGGAAATATTGCCCATGGTCTTGCCGCGCGCATCAGGCGGCACCAGTGTCATCACCGTGGTCATCAGCAGCGGCATCATCATCGCCGTGCCGACTGCCTGAACCACACGACCGGCAATCAGCATTTCGAGTCCCGGGGAGAGCGCGCAGATCAGCGTACCCAAAGTGAACACCGACATGGCGATGATGAAGATGGGGCGGGTGTTGATCCGCTGCAGCAGAAAACCGGTGACCGGAATGACGACGGCCATGGTGAGCAGGAAGGCCGTGGTCAGCCATTGAGCGGCGCTGGCAGTGACGCCCAGATCGTTCATCAGGTGCGGGATGGCGACGCTCATGATGGTTTCGTTGAGGAAGACCACGAAGGTGGACACCAGCAACAACGCGATCACCAGCCGGTTGCGGGCTGCGTTGTCGGGATGATGCGGCGCGCTCTCGGGCAGCGCATCTGCAATGGCTTCGGTCGTCATCTTTATCCCTCTCAAGGATCTGGTGTCGCAATACGACGGGGAGGCGCGTCGGCTTTCGACATCCGTTCCAAAAAATCTGCGACAGGCCGTGTCAGCAGGACGTGCACAAGCGCTTGGGCGCGAGGGCGCGTGACAAAATGGTGGACTGAACTGGGCCGGGCGAAGGGCGGTTCTCTACGCCGAACTTGCCTGGGCGTCCAGTCTTGTAATGCAGGTCTCGCCTGCCAATATGAATGGCAGCCAAGACCATCATGCAATATTGATGTTCTTGTTATGTTCTCATTATCCTGTTAGGTTTTGTGTGTGTCGGGCGCAAGGCGATTCTGCGCCCCGCAACAGTCAGGAGAGAGTGAGATGGCTCTTTATCAGGCCCCTTCCTTTGAAGCGCTGGAAATGTTGAGCCGCAGCCGTGACGCTGATCTGGCGCGGCGTGAGCTGGTTGATGCACGCGGGCGTGGAGCTCAGTCCAATCAATCCGGTCGCTTCGAGACACATCAGCGCGAGTCGTTCGATGACGGCTGGGGCAATGTCGAGCCCATGCCTTTGTTCGAAACGGTCGAGCATGTCGAACGCGCCAAATCCATTATCACTACCAATGACAGCCCCGATATTGGCTTCGAGCGCTCCATCAACGCCTATCGCGGCTGTGAGCATGGCTGTTCCTATTGCTATGCCCGTCCCAGCCACGCCTTTCTCGGCCATTCGGCGGGGATCGACTTTGAGCGCGACATCTATGTGAAGGCCAATGCCGTCGAAGCGTTGCGGGCTGAGTTGGCGGCGAAGAACTATCGCCCCAAACCCATCGCCATGGGCACCAATACCGACCCGTATCAGCCTGCAGAACGCAAGCACAAGCTGACGCGCGGCATTCTCGAAGTCATGTTGGAAACCCGTCATCCGGTTATGATCACCACCAAGTCGGCGCTCATTATCCGCGATCTTGATATTCTCACGGAATTGGCCAAGCTCAATCTGGTCAAAGTGGCGATTTCGGTGACCTCAATGGACCACAAGCTCAGCCGCAGGATGGAGCCGCGCGCCTCTTCTCCTGCGCGGCGACTTGAGGCTATTCGGCTTTTGTCAGAGGCTGGTGTGCCCACCGCGATCTTTGCTTCGCCGATGATCCCTGCGATCAATGACATGGAGCTTGAACGTATTCTTGATGCAGGCAAGGCACAGGGCGCCATCAGCGCCTCGATGATCCTGTTGCGCCTGCCGGGAGAAGTGCGCGATGTGTTTCGGGAGTGGCTGTTGCGCCATTTTCCCGATCGGGTGCGCCACGTGCTCTCGCTGGTGCGAGACGCGCGCGGCGGCCGCGATAACGACCCCCGCTTTGGTACGCGCATGACCGGGGAAGGCCCCTATGCAACGCTGTTGCGGCAACGCTTCGACAAGGCGCGCGAACGTTACGGACTTGAAGTGAAGCTTCCGCCGCTGCGTGCCGATCTGTTCGAGGCGCCCAAGCTGGAAAGCAAGCAGATGAGTCTGTTCTAGACGCCTGCCTGGCCCGACGGCTCCACGACATATCAGGTCGATCTAGATCAGCCCCAATTCGTCAATCTTTGCCCGAAGGCTCAGTAAGTCCCGCCAGGCCTGCTGCTTGGCGGGCGGGTTGCGCAGCAGATAGGCCGGATGCAGCGTTGGCAGAGCCGCAACCTCATGGCTACCGATGGTCACGTCCTGCCACTTGCCGCGCATTTTGATGATGCCGTTCGTCGTTTTGAACACGGTCTGCATGGCGGGGCCGCCCAGCGTCATGATGAGTTTGGGCGCAACAAGCTCCACCTGCCGGTTGAGGAAGGGCAGGCACAATTCCATTTCCTCAGGACTCGGCGTGCGATTGCCAGGCGGACGCCAGGGCACTGTGTTGGCAATATAGACCTTTGTGCGATCCAGCCCGATCGCGGCCAGCATCCGGTCGAGCAATTGGCCCGAACGGCCCACGAATGGCTTGCCCTGCCGGTCCTCTTCAGCGCCCGGCGCTTCCCCGATCAGCATGATCTTTGCCTGCGGATTGCCGTCGGCGAAGACAAGTTGTGTGGCGCGGAATTTAAGGCCGCAACCATTGTAATCGCTGAGAATTTTCTGCAGTTCGTCAAGCGTTGACGCCGATGCTGCGAGCTTGCGCGCTTCGCTTGGATCGCCACCCACTGGGCCTGTTGGCTGCGGCACCGGGGCGGCTTGCGGGGGCGCGGCGCGCGGCGGCATATTGGCCGGGGCAGGCGGCTTCTGTGCGAAACGGTCGACTGGCTCCTCGCCCACGGCCATATCCACGCCGGCGGCTCGATACCAATCGAGCACCGAGAGCATTTCGGCGTTATTGTGGGCGTGATCTTGAGACATCGGGCCCGTTATGTCACACCCCGGAACACGCGGAAAGTCGCCCCACACTCCGAAGGCAATTTCACATGGCAGATGCCGAAAATCGTGAAGTTCTATCCACAGACGTGCTGATCGTCGGCGCGGGCCCGTCCGGGCTGGCTGCGGCAATCCGGCTGAAACAGCGCCATCCTGACATTGCGGTGACCGTGGTGGAAAAGGCTGCGGAAGTCGGCGGCCATATTATTTCGGGTGCGGTGATGGACCCGGTGGGGCTAGACGCGCTGATCCCGGACTGGCGGCTCAAGAATGCACCGGTCGGCCCCGATGTGTTAGCAGACTGCTATCATTTGCTTACCCGCACAGGTGATTTCACCTTTCCCCATTTCATGATCCCCCCGCAGATGCGGACGAAGAACGGCGTCATCGTTTCGTTGGGCGATCTGGTGCGCTGGCTGGGCGAACAGGCGGCTGAACTCGGCGTCGATATTTTCCCGATGACGGCAGCTGTCGACGTGTTGCGCGATGGCGGGGGCCCTGTGCGTGGCATCATAACGGGCGATCTGGGCCGCGACCGCGATGGCAATCCAAAACCCGGCTTTGCCGAAGGCATTGCGCTTGAGGCCAAATATACGCTGATTGCCGAAGGCGCGCGCGGCTCTTTGGGCAAGAAGATCATCGGCGATTTCGCTCTGGATAGCGCATCAAGCCCCCAGAAATACGGGCTGGGGATCAAGGAAGTCTGGGAAATACCAGCTGACAAGCATCAGCCAGGCAAGGTGGACCATTATCTTGGCTTTCCGCTCGACAATGGCACCGATGGCGGTGGGTTCGTGTATCACGCAGAGAACCGCAAGCTCTATGTGGGCCATGTCACTCATCTGGACTATTCTGACCCCACGCTCTCCCCTTTTAGTGAATTCCAGCGTTTCAAGACCCATCCATCCGTCGCCCCACTTCTCGAAGGCGCAACGCGCATCAGTTATGGCGCGCGGGCTTTGGCGGCGGGTGGCTTTCAGGCCATTCCCCAACTGGCCTTCGCTGGCGGCGGGCTGATCGGCTGTTCTGCGGGCTTCATGAACGCGCCGCGCCTCAAGGCTATCCACAATGCCATCCTGTCCGGCATCGGTGCCGCTGATGCGGTGGGCGCAGCAATTGCCGCAGGTCGCCAACACGATCTGATTGAGGATTTTGCCGCGCGCGTCATGGCAACCGGCATAGAGAAGGAATTGCGCGGTGTGCGCAATCTGAAGCCGCTCTGGTCCCGATATGGCACCCTGCTCGGCGCGTTTCTTGGCGGTTTCGACATGTGGTGTCAGGCCATTTTGCGCTTCTCGCCCTTTGGAACATTGCGCTGGACAACCAGCGATGCCGCAAAATTGAAGCCGCTGGCGGACGTCACGCCCCGCCAGTATGACAAGCCCGATGGCAAGACCACGTTCGACCGTGCTTCGTCGGTCTATCTGGCAAATCTGGCGCATGATGAAGACCAACCGGTCCATCTTAAGCTTGCCGATCCCTCGATTCCGGTGCGCGAAAATCTGCCGCGTTTTGGCGAGCCTGCGCCGCTTTATTGCCCGGCGGGCGTCTATGAAATGGCGGAAGAAAATAGCGCCCCGGTGTTCCGTATACACGCTGCCAATTGCGTGCATTGCAAAACCTGCGACATCAAGGACCCTGCCGGCAACATCACCTGGGTACCTCCCGAAGGTGGCAGCGGACCAAATTACACTGGCATGTAAACGTATTCGTTTGGGCCGGTCTTGCGGCGCGGTCCCAAATTAGCCAATGTTTGCGCCGATTTGCTGCGGCGAACCGCATAAGCCCGGTCTTGGTATCCGGAACCGGCGCTCTAGGGAGAAGTCAGCCTCGTGACCCTGTTTTCCATTCGTCGGGCCCTGCCCATTATTGCGGCAGCCTTTCTCGCGCTGACGGTCTTGCCTGCTGCGGCCCAGTTTGATGCCGGCATGAAGGTGCAGGAGGTCGCGCGCGACTTCATGAAACTGTTCCGTCCCACCCTGTCCGGCGCCTATCTTGCAGGGCAGAAGGCAATTTCCGAACTGCGAACGGACGAGGCCGCGCGTTATTTCAACGATGCGGCGCAGGCCGATTGGGACAATCCGATCCTGCTCGAGCGGGCTTTCGTGGCGCTGGCAGCCGATGGTCAGATTGCCAAGGCGGGTAATACGGCCCGTCATCTGCTCGAACTTGATCCAAACAACCAACTCGCTTCTCTGGTCGTTGCTGCCGAGGCGCTTAAAGAGCGCCGTTATGGCGCGGTCAAGAGCCAGCTTGAATCGGTTTCGCCAGACTCATTTTCCGGCATTACGGCAGGTATTCTGCGGGCGTGGGCATTGGTCGGCGAAGGCAAGGCCGATGAGGCGGACGCCCTGATGAATCAGGTCGGCGGCCGTGGTCTGGGCGATTTTCTGGTCTTCCATCGCGCGCTCATGGCAGAAGCAGGCGGCAATAACGGTCTGGCGCTCAATCTGATGCAGCGGGCCTATGATGCGGAGCCCTACGTTGCCCGCATGGCCGAAGTTTATGCGCGCATGCTGGCCAATTCCGGCGATTTCGAAGCGGCCAAGGATGTGCTCGACGCTTTTGAGGCGCAGGGGCTGACCCATCCGGTGATCCGCAATGTGCGCGATGCAGTGGATGCTGGCCGCCGTCCCGGCATGTTCACCACCAGCGTGCAGGTGGGCGCCGCCGAAATGTTCCACGGGATCGGCGTTGCGCTCTCGCGCGATGGCAGTCTGGATCTCGCTCTGGTCTTTCTGCGTCTGGGTGTCTATCTCGATCCATCGTCCGATGTGGTGGCATTGGCCCTCGGTCAATTGCTTGATAGCGCAGGCCAGCATGAGGCGGCCAATAAGATTTACGACGCCATCCCGGCCAAATCGGCGCTGAAAGCCACAGCAATCGTCCGCGTCGCACAAAATCTCGATGCTCTGGGCGACCGCGAAGAGGCCATTCGGCGTCTTCGCAATATCGTTGCAGTGACCCCTGACGACCTCGATGCCGTTTCGGTGCTGGGCGACCTTCTGCGTTATGACGAGAAATATCTCGAATCGGCTGAGGCCTATACGGCGGCGCTCGAAATTACCGGTGGTACGTCACCCGCGGACTGGCGCTTTTACTATGTACGCGGCATTGCCTATGAGCGGGCAAAGGAATGGCCAAAGGCAGAGGTCGATTTCCAGCGGGCGCTGGAACTCAATCCCGATCAGCCGCAGGTTCTCAACTATCTTGGCTATAGCTGGATCGACATGGACATGCATCTCGATGAGGCGTTGGAGATGATCGAAACGGCGGTCGAAGCGCAGCCCAATGATGGCTATATCATCGATTCCCTCGGCTGGGCTTTCTACAAGCTGGGCCGCATGGACGAAGCCGTCGAAACGCTGGAACGCGCAGTGATGCTGCTGCCCAGCGATCCCGAAATCAACGACCATCTGGGCGATGCCTATTGGAAGGTCGGACGCAGGCTTGAAGCGCGGTTCCAGTGGAATATCGCGCGCTCGGTGGATACGACGGGCAATGTTGTGGAGCGCGCCGAAGCCAAGCTCGCAGACGGCCTCACGCCCGAAAACGAAACTGAATAGGCGCTTATGGCCGTTTCCGTTACTCAATCGGCGCCCGCCAAGATCAATCTGGCGCTCCACATTACTGGTCGGCGGGAGAACGGCTATCACGATCTCGAAAGCCTGATCGTTTTTGCGGACATTGCCGACGAGCTTGAGGCCCATGTTGCCGATGCTGACAGCCTCACCATTTCGGGGCCATTTGGCGGTAAGCTCAAGACCGAGCCGAATAATCTTGTTCTGCGTGCGGTGGCCGAATTCCGGGCGCGCTGGCCGCATCTGGCGCCAGCGGGGCTGGCCATTCACCTCACCAAGAATCTGCCAGTGGCGGCGGGCATAGGTGGTGGCTCTGCTGATGCGGCGGCGGCATTGAGGCTCATGGCAACGCTCGCCTCCGATCCTGTGCCTGTTGCCGATCTGGCCGATCTTGCGGCGGGGCTAGGCGCAGATGTGCCTGCCTGCCTACTGTCGCGTCCACTGGTGGCTCGGGGCGTGGGCGAAATTCTGTCGCCCTTGCCGGAATTTCCCGGCCTTTACGTCACGCTGGTCAATCCCGGTATCGGCGTTGCTACAGCCGACGTGTTCCGGCGGTTGCGCGCCCATGACAACTATCCGATGCCCGCCTTGCCTGTGCCCTTGACCCGGCCCGCGCAATTGGCGCTCTGGCTGGCCGAAACCCGTAACGATCTCGAACCACCTGCCGTAAAGCTGGTGCCGGAGATCGGCGTATTGATCGACGAACTTGCTGAGACATCGGGTTGCGTTCTGGCCCGAATGTCTGGTTCCGGCGCGACTGTATTCGGGCTTTTTGGTGCAGAAGGGCAGGCGCACGAAGCGGCCGCGCAGATGCGGCGACTACATCCCGATTACTGGGTAAGCGCAGCGCCGTTACTTGGTGTGGGGGAGTAGCGATCAGCTTGCGCGGCCGACGCTGTGTTCCACCACTTCGGCCAGAATGGTCTTCATCTCGCTGTCAGGCAGCTGCGCAAGGGCAGCGATGGCGGCCTTGGCGTGGTCGCGGGCCTTGTCCAGTGTGCGCTTGAGCGTGTCGTAACGGTTGAAGATGGCCACCACTTGATGCACTTCGAGATCGCTGGCATCGGGTTTGCCGAGCGCAGCAGCGATGAGCGCGCGTTCGCTCTCCGTTGCTGCTTCCAGCGCCAGAATGACCGGTAGGGTCATCTTGCCCTCGCGCAGGTCGTCACCCACATTCTTGCCCAGAGTTCCGGCTTCGCCACCGTAATCGAGCGCATCGTCAACAAGCTGGAACGCATTACCGAGTTCGAGGCCATACAACGCCAGCGAGTCGCAACCGGCCTTGTCGGCCCCGCCGGACATCGCGCCTACCTTGCAGGCGGCTTCAAACAGAACTGCGGTCTTGGCGCGGATGACGTCGGCGTAATCCTGCGCGGTGGTTTCCAGATCACCTGTCTTGGCAAGCTGGAACACTTCGCCTTCAGCCATGACGGCAGAGGCGGCGGAAAGCACGCCCAGCGCCGCAATGTCGCCGGTTTCCACCATCATCATGAAGGCCTGACCGAGCAGGAAATCGCCCACCAGAATGGATGCCTTGTTGCCCCAGACCATGCGCGCCGCCGGCTTGCCCCGGCGCATGTCGCTTTCGTCCACGACATCATCGTGCAGCAGGGTAGCATTGTGCATGAATTCGACGGCCGCTGCGAAATTGACCGCATGACCTTTGCCGCGCCCGAACAGGATCGAGGCCGCGACAGTCAGCATGGGGCGCAGGCGCTTTCCACCACTGTCGATGAGATAGCGGGCCAATTCCGGCACCATGTCGACATGCGATTCGGCACGGCTGAGGATCAGCGCGTTGACGCGCGCCATATCATCGGCGGTGGCGGCCATCAGGCGCTCGACCGGGTTCATCTCGGGTGCTCTTTTAATCTGGGGCAGAACAGACACCGCCATCACGTCCTTGTTGCCAAATCGGGCAAATCGGGTTGAGACCGTCGCGGCGAGCCATATAAGATCGCAGCAAACCAGCCATCCGGGTCCGATGTCCCTAGACCACCCAGCCGATCTTGTAAAACACGAAACCCGAACACGCGATGCCTTTTTAGGCGGCAGGCTCACTCTGTCGCAGCCACGCAACGGTTTTCGGGCCGGACAGGACTCGGTTTTGTTGGGCACTGCTGTGCCGAGAGGCACAAAGAACCTCCTCGATATTGGTGCGGGCGTGGGGACAGCTGGGCTTGTTGCGCTGACTTTGGGACGCGCCGAGCAAGCCATGCTGGCCGAAAGGGATGTGCTGGCGCTGGAACTGGCCAGGCTTAATGTCGCAGACAATGGCTTTGCGGAGCGATCGCAGGTCATCGCGGTGGATATTGCGGCGTCTGGTCCTTCGCGCCGCGCAGCGGGGCTGGTGGAAAACGCCTATGACTGCGTCATTGCCAATCCGCCATATTTTGCCGCAGGGCAGGGTACTCTCGCGCCCCAGTCCGACCGGGCCGACGCACGACACATGGACGTCGATGCCCTCGATCTGTGGATGCGCTGCGCCGCAGGCAGCGGCAAAGCCGGTGGCACTGCCATCTTTATCTATCCTGCCGAGGGATTGGCTGCCCTGCTCGCCACCATTACGCCCCGCTTTGGCGCAGTAACGATTTTGCCGCTTGCCTCGCGCCCCGGCATGGCCGCAACGCGCATTCTTGTGCGCGGCAAAAAAGGGTCGCGCGCGCCACTGACCTTACTGGCGACGCGCGCCCTGCATGGCCATGAAGGCAATGGTTTTGCGCCTGAATTTGAAGCCATCTTCCGGGGAGAAGCGGCGCTGGACTGGTAATTGCCGCTGCTCGCGCCTAAATTCTCAGCCAATCCAATGGAGTAGAGATGCGCGACACGACAAGACGCAATTGGTTGAGCCGGATCATCCGCCGCCCACCTGTTATTCCTGTCGTGCGTCTGCACGGCGTCATTGCTGCCGAGCAGCGTCCTGGTCGGCTGAATATCGCCTCCGTCGAGCCACTCCTCGCCCGCGCCTTTGCCATGAAATCAGCCCCTGCGGTGGCCCTTGTTATCAATTCGCCTGGCGGCTCACCGGTGCAAAGCCGCCTGATCTCCAAGCGCATTCGCGATTTGGCCAAGCAGCACGACAAACCGGTTCTGGTCTTTGTCGAGGACGCGGCGGCATCGGGTGGCTATTTCATCGCCGTGGCGGGCAACGAAATCTTTGTCGACCCATCCTCTATCGTCGGCTCTATTGGCGTCATCATGGCCACCTTCGGTTTTGTCGATGCCATTGAGAAGTTGGGCATCGAGCGGCGCCTTTATACGGCGGGCCGCAACAAATCGACGCTCGATCCCTTCCTTCCCGAAAAGGCCGAAGATGTTGAGCGCATCAAACGTTTCGAGCTGGATATCCACGATGTGTTCATCGACCATGTTAAGGCTGGCCGCAAAGGTCGGTTGAAGGCGGATGACGACGTTCTGTTCACCGGCGAATGGTGGACGGGCCAGCGCGGTGTCGAACTGGGGCTTGCCGATGGCATAGGTGATTTGCATGCCACACTTCGCGAGCGTTTTGGCGAGGATGTAGTGCTCAAGCAGATCGCGCCCAAGCGTCCATTCTTTGCGTTGCCCCGGCTGGGAATTTCGGCGCAATCAATGGTAGAAGACGTCACCCATTCCATCGAAGACCGGGCCCATTGGGCGCGGCTCGGGCTCTAGGTTTTCGCCATGCTTCTCCGCATTCTGCTGATCGTCGGTCTTGGCCTGCTCATCTATTTCGGCATTCGCCGCATCTGGATGGACTGGTCCAAAAAATTCAAGCAGGACGATGAGCAGGCCCGCCTCGCCCGCCGCCAGCGCGACTTGGCCGAACGCCAGCGCCCCGATGTGATCGACCTTAAGCAGGACAAGGATGGCACCTATCGGCCAAAGGATCGGCGCGACGCTGATTAAGCCAATACGCGCCGACACCACGCCATGAGTGAAGCGTCGTCAGCTGCAAATGACCAATAGGCGGCAAGCCAGCGTTTGGCGCGCGGATAGTCAGTCATCAAGTCGCGCTCAGCCAGCCAAGTGCGTGCCGTGATACGATCATTCTCGTTGGCCGTCGGCGAGAGTTCCGGGTCGAGATAGGCCACGGCGCTCCATGCCTCCATCCGCCTGTCCCCCATTATGGACGAGGCTCCGAAGTCAAGTACCGCAGTAATGGCCGTTTGGTCTGCAAGCACATTGGCAGGGAAGTAATCAAGATGAACCAGGCTTGCACGCTCCGGCTCGGGTAGCTCAACGGCCATCGCAGCGCTGACCGCGGCGCGAAGGTCGGCTGGGCAGCTTTGAAGGCCCTGTTCGAGCCGCTTGCGCAGAAAGAGGCTCCAGCTCGGCGCGCGCAGGGCAGTCTCGCCCATGAGCGGGCCGAAATATTCAGCGGTCAACGTAATGTCGGCAATTGTTTCGGCCGCATTGAGATAGTTGCAGATAAGCAGGCGGCGCTGCTCCCCAGCTTGCTTAGTGAGGGTTTCTGACGCTGGTGTTCCGGGCAGTAGCGGCTCAATAACGGCGATGCGCTCGTCTATGCGCTCTATGCTTTGGACATGTGGAGTGACGAAGGGGAGGTGGCTGCCGCCCGCGCTGATCTTTGCCAATAGGTGGGCACGCGCTTCTGCATCAGCCAGCCTCGCGCCGGGCTTCATCAGGCGTAAAACGCGTGCCTTGGGGAGTGCATAAACCGTAGCTTCGCTACCAGAGCCCAGAAGGCGTGCGGTGGGAAAACCGAGCTGGGCGAGAATATCCTGATCCGTCTTTGCCATTGCGGCATCTGGGCTGCGCCAGCCGCGCATGTCAATCTTGCTGCTTTCTGTGCCATTGACCGCTCGGACCCGGCAAACTAGAGGTTTGTCCGCCCTGGAGCGTTCCCAGCGAAAGTGGTAGCCGGTTTCGCGGTTCGGGAGCGCGACCATGCAATTTGTTGCAGGACTTTTGCCATGACCGCTCGCCCCGCCCATATGGACCCGAAAAACTCGTTTCAGGGTCTGATCCTGACCTTGCAGAATTTCTGGGCTGAGCAGGGCTGTGTGGTGCTCCAGCCATTCGACATGCAGATGGGGGCGGGCACGTTCCACACCGCGACCACTTTGCGCGCCCTTGGCCCAAAGCCCTGGAAGGCTGCCTATGTGCAACCGTCGCGCCGTCCCAAGGATGGCCGCTATGGCGAAAACCCCAATCGCCTCCAGCACTATTACCAGTTTCAGGTCATCCTGAAGCCCTCGCCAGATAATATCCAGCAGCTCTATCTCGACTCGCTGGCCGCCATCGGCCTCGACCAGTCCGTGCACGACATCCGCTTTGTGGAAGACGATTGGGAAAGCCCGACCCTGGGCGCATGGGGTCTGGGCTGGGAATGCTGGTGCGACGGCATGGAAGTGTCTCAATTCACCTATTTCCAGCAGGTCGCAGGCTTTGAATGCTCCCCTGTGCCGGGTGAGATCACCTATGGGCTCGAACGCCTCGCCATGTATGTGCAGGGCGTCGAAAACGTCTATGACCTCAATTTCAATGGCCGCGAAGGCGACGAAAAGGTCACCTATGGCGATGTGTTCCTGCAAAACGAGCAGGAAAGCTCGAAATACAATTTCGAGGCCGCAAACACCGAGATCTTGTTCCGGCACTTCGAGGATGCGGAAAAGGAATGCCGCGCCATTCTCGCCAAGGGCGCAGATGGCAATCGGCAGACCATGGCGATCCCGGCCTATGAGCAGGTCGTCAAGGCCTCCCACAATTTCAACATGCTCGACGCCCGCGGCGTGATTTCGGTCACCGAGCGCCAGAGCTATATCCTGCGTATCCGCGAACTGGCCAAGGCCTGCGGCGAGGCATGGCTGCAAACGGCTGGCGGCGGCGCGGAGTAGGCTGGCTTCAATGCTTCCTCATGCACAGATCGTCACCCTCGGGTCCGACCCGAGGGGTCTGCACTTGCTGAACAGGCTTTAGCTACAGTCCCCTCGGGTCAAGCCCGAGGGTGACAGCCGGTGGGTCGAGGGTCACGGCTGGTGTAAACCTGAAACTGCCCTGCCTATTCCGCCTCAACCGGTGCTTCCACATCCAGCACGGTCAGCATATGCCGCTTGTTGGCGCGGTCGCGCCAGGTGATGGACTGGCCCTTGCGCAACCCGATCAGGGCCGTGCCGATCGGGGTCATCACCGAGACTTTGCCTTCATCGATATTGGCGTCTGCCGGATAGACCAGAATGACCGACACTTCCTTGTCGTCATTGGTGCGGTAGGTGATGCGCGAACCCATGCGGGCCACGTCTTCTGGCACCTTCTTGTCATCGACCACGCGGGCACGGTCGAGTTCGCCAAGCAGGCGGTCGGCCAGCTCCGGCATACGGTCGAGACCGGCAATGGCAAGCTCATTGAGTTTTGAGTGATCGGCCTTGCCCAGCACGATGGCGGGTGAGAGGTCGCGGCGAATGTCGTTCATTGTTGAAACTCCCGTGGCTCCGGCGCGCGCAAAGGCGCGGCAAGCGAAGCGATAGCTGTAAATTGGGGGTGACGGACGCCGGGGGTCGGGTTTGATAGACCTTGAGCCCTAAACAGGCTCCGGCGAGAGCGTGCCTAGGGCGTCTATCCTGCGAGCAGGATGGTGCAGCGATGGAAGAGGCGCGTTGTCATGACATAAAAGCTAGGGATTACACGCCGGAAGTCAAGTCCGCCCGGATCTGCACCCGTTGCATTGGCTGGCTTGACCTGACAGTGTTTGCCGCAATCGGAGATTTCGTCGGCCACTTTCCCGGCCAACGGGATGCCTGAAGTCCGCTTGGGAATGTTGGGAGTCTTTGCCTATGGAATGGGTCATCCTTGCTGTTGTGGTCGGCGTCGCTGGCTATGCAATCGTCATCTACAATGGCCTTGTGTCTAATCGGCAGATGGTGCGCGAAGGCTGGTCGGGCATCGATGTGCAGCTCAAGCGCCGCACCGATCTCATTCCCAATCTGATGGAGACGGTGAAGGGCTATATGGCCCACGAGCGCGAAACGCTCGACGCGGTGATCAATGCCCGCGCCAAAGCCACCAGCGCCGCTGCATCCGGCCCGGAAGCCCGCGCCAAGGCCGAAGGCGAGCTGTCCAGCGCGCTGGGTCGCCTTCTCGCCATCGCCGAAGCCTACCCCGACCTCAAGGCCAATACGACCTTCCTTGAATTTCAGGCTGCTTTGCAGGCTACAGAAGACGAAATCCAGATGGCCCGCCGCTACTACAATGGCGCGGTGCGCAACCTTAATATTCAGGTCGAGAGCTTCCCATCCAACATCGTGGCAAACACTTTCAAGTTCGAGCAGGCTGAATATTTCGAACTGGAAAACGAAGCCGAACGTGCGGTGCCGCAGGTGAAGTTTTAGTTTTAGGCACTGCGCTTCTCAAGCCAACCGATGTCATCCCGGCGCAGGCCGGGATCCATCTCCCGATCTCAGGATGGACCCCGGCCTGCGCCAGGGTGACATTGAGGTCGGAGGAACATCTGGATTCAAACCCATGCAGTCGCTCACCCGCCTACTCACCGCCAGCATTCTCCTCCTCGCTCTGGCGTTCCCTGCGCTGGCCCGCGAAGAATTCCGCAACTATTCAAGCGACGTCACTCTGAACGTCGATGGTTCGGTCGATGTGGTTGAAACCATTGATGCGAATGCCGAAGGTGTCGACATCCGGCGTGGCATCTATCGCGATATTCCGGTGACTATGCAGGGCGAAAGCGGCAACAAAATTCGCATTGCCCTAGATGTCACGGCAGTGCGGCGTGATGGTGCCCCGGAAATTTTCCGGGTCGAGCGTATGGGCGATTTTCAGCGTATCTGGATCGGCAATCCGGACGCTTTGCTGAGCCGCGGCGAGCATCGCTACACTATAAGCTACACAATGGAGCGCATGGTTCGGCCCAGCGCCGATGGCGGTGACGAGCTATACTGGAATGTCACCGGCAACTACTGGGATTTCCCGATCCTCAGTTCATCGGCGCGTGTGACCCTGCCCGAGGGCGCGATCATCAATAATATGTCCGCCTATACCGGCGTGGCCGGTTCGCGCGAACAGGCGGTTGCCATCACGCGCACCAGTGACAATAGCGCCACGTTCGAGACCCAACGTGAGTTGGGACCGGGCGAGGGCACGAGTTTTGCCATCTCGTTCCAGAAAGGTATTGTGACCTATCCCGAGGGCACTGATGCCCTGTTACAGGCTGTGTCCGATCAGCGCGAAACCCTGCTGGCCGTCGGCTCGGTGCTATTGCTGCTGCTCTACAATTTCACCGCCTGGCTGCGCGTGGGGCGTGACCCGCCAAAGGGCACGATCATTCCGCTCTTTCATCCGCCCAAAGGCTTTTCTCCGGCGCTGACCCATTACGTACACCGTTGGGGCTTCAGTCAATCCGGCTGGACAGCAATGACGGCGGCGATTTTCGATCTGGGCGTCAAGGGCTTGGTCAAAATCGAGAACCCCGGCAAGGAACTCACGGTCAGCGTCACCGGCAAGCAGCCCGAAGAAAAGCTGCCGGTCGGCGAAAAAATCCTGTTCGACTATTTCACTGCTCGCAATTCGGTGACCTTCAACAAGTCCAATGGTCTTGATCTCAACACCAAGCGCGGCGAATTTACCGCAGCCATCACCCAGGAAAATCGTGGTGTGTGGTTCAACAACAATATGGTCTTCGCGGTACTGAGCTTCCTGCTTGCAGCCGTGATGATCGGCGCCATGGTGTTCTTCGGTGTGCTGGAGCCGATGTGGCTGATCGTGGCGGTCGCTGCCGGCATCATCATCGGCGTCGTTGGCACGATGGTGACCAATGCGGTGAAATCACGAAGCCTTTTTACCATGGCAATTATCGCCGTCTGGGTCGTGGGTGTCGGGTTTAACGTCACTGGCGGCGCGCTGGATGTGCTCACCAATCTGCCGATTAACAATGCTGCAATTGCAGCAGGTTCTCTGGTGCTGATCAGCATTGTCTTCGCGGTGCTGATGGGCGCGCCTACCGTGCAGGGCCGCAAGATCATGGACCAGATCGACGGTTTCAAACTCTATCTCGACACGGCAGAGAAGAACCGGCTCAATATCGTCGGCGAACCACCCATGAGTGTCGAGCGCTTCGAGCGCATCCTGCCCTATGCCATTGCGCTGGGCGTGGAAAAGCCATGGTCCGAGCATTTCGAGGCCGAGCTGGCACGCAATGCGGTTAGCGATGCGCGGGATGGCTACACGCCGGGCTTCTATTCCGGCGGTCGCAATTTCTCAGCGAGCAATTTTTCCAAAGCCATCACCACGGCCTCATCCGGCATGGCAGCGGCTATGGTCGCGGCGCAACCGGTGCAGGCCTCTTCTTCCGGCTCAGGCGGCGGCGGCTTTTCCGGCGGCGGTGGTGGTGGTGGCGGCGGTGGCGGCTGGTAAGCCTGCCGCCAGCCATAGACAAGCCAGCGCCCCCGCGCTAATCACGCACACGCCTCAAAATCCGGTTGTTTTCCATGCCCGAACTTCTGCTCGAACTCTTCTCCGAGGAAATTCCCGCCCGCTTCCAGCGCCGCGCGGCTGAAGACCTCAAGAAGGCAGTTACCAACGCTCTGGTCGATGCGGGTCTGGTCTATGAAGGCGCCAAGGCATTCGTAACGCCGCGCCGTCTGGCGCTGACCATTTCGGGCCTGCCCGCGCGCTCGCCGGATACACGCGAGGAAAAGAAGGGCCCCAAGGTGGGCGCGTCGCAGCCTGCCATTGATGGCTTCCTGCGGGCTGCGGGGCTGAGTTCAATCGATCAGGCCAAGGTGGAAAGCGATCCCAAAAAGGGCGATTTCTACGTGGCGCAGATCGAAAAGCCGGGCGCTGACGCGGTCGAGCTGCTCTCGGCCATTCTGCCTAAGGTGATGACCGATTTTGCCTGGGCTAAATCCATGCGCTGGGGCTCGGGCAGCTTTAACTGGGTTCGTCCACTGCGCGCCATTACGGCGACCTTCGGCACTGAAAATGACGAACCCGTGGTCATTCCATTCGCCGCGGCAGGTCTTGAATCGGGGCAGACTACGTTCGGCCACCGTTTCCTGTCGCCTGACGCCATCCGTGTGAAGCGTTTTGAGGATTACCAGATCGCGCTGGAACGCGCGAAGGTTGTGCTCGATATCGACCGCCGCAAGGACATTATCCGCACCGACGCCGACAACCTCGCCTTCGCGCAGGGCCTCACTGTTATTCAAGATGAAGGCCTGCTCGAAGAGGTGGCTGGGCTGGTCGAATGGCCAAACGTCATGCTGGGCAGCTTCGATCCAGAGTTCCTGAAACTCCCCGAAGAAGTCATTATCGCCACCATCCGCGCCAATCAAAAATGCTTCTGCCTACGCGATGCCTCTGGCAAGCTGGCGCCTAATTTCATCATCACCTCGAACACCATTCCTGCCGATGGCGGCGCTGTGGTGGTGGCGGGCAACGAGCGCGTTATCCGCGCCCGCCTGTCCGACGCGGCCTTCTTCTACCAGGGCGACTTGGCCATTCCGCTCGAACACGGCCTGCCCAAGCTCGAAGACATGGTGTTCCACGCCAAGCTGGGCACCCAGTTTGCCATGGTGCAGCGATTGGTGAACCTTGCCGCCGAAATCGCGCCGCAGGCCGGTGCCGATGTCGAAACCACCAAGCGCGCCGCCATGCTGGCCAAGGCTGACCTGGTCACCGGCATGGTCGGCGAATTCCCCGAGCTTCAGGGCCTGATGGGGCGCTATTATGCGACGGCACAGGGCGAAAAGGCGGAAATCGCCAATGCGCTCGAAATGCATTACAAGCCGATTGGCCCTTCCGACCGCGTGCCGACCGAGCCGGTTTCCATTGCCGTAGCGCTAGCCGACAAGCTCAATGTGCTCTCCGGCTTCTGGTCCATCGACGAAAAGCCTACCGGCTCGCGCGACCCTTTTGCGCTGCGTCGCGCTGCGCTTGGCGTCATTCGTATCATCACCGAGAACGGGCTAAAATTCCCGCTCAAGGTCGATGCCGACCTGTTGGCCTTTTTCCATGATCGTTTGAAAGTGTCGCTCCGCGATGCCGGGGCACGGCACGATCTGGTCGATGCCGTGATTTCGGCTGATAGCAACGATATTCTTCAGGTCACCCAGCGCGCCGAGGCTCTGTCCTCACTGCTGGCAAGCGAAGATGGCCAGAACCTGCTCGCGGGCTACAAGCGCGCCGCCAATATTCTCGCTGCCGAGGAAAAGAAAGACGGCAAGAGCTATGCCGGTGCCGTCGATCAGGCCACGTTAAAACTGTCCGAAGAAGAGGCTCTGGCCTTTGCCGTGGATGGCGTTCATGCCGCTGTTGCCAATCATGTGGCCAAGGACGACTACAAGGGCGCGATGGCTGAACTGGCCACGCTTCGCGCCCCGGTCGATGCGTTTTTCACCGCCGTTCTGGTGAACGATGCTGATCCGGCCGTCCGCACCAATCGCCTCAACCTGCTGGCGCGGCTGCGCGATACCATGCATCTTGTTGCCGATTTCGGCAAAATTGCCGGGTAAAGGCCGGGGAGGCCGCCATGTCTGTCGGCCTGCTTGCACTGCTCGATGATGTCGCCGCACTGGCCAAGGTCGCGGCGGCGTCTCTGGACGATATTGCCGGGCAGGCAACGAAAGCCGGGCTGAAAGCCGCGGGCGCTGTCGTAGATGATGCGGCGGTCACGCCGCGCTATGTCGATGGCTTCGCGGCTGATCGGGAATTGCCCATTGTCGGCAAGATTGCGTGGGGTTCGGTCCGCAACAAGCTGCTTTTCCTGCTACCGGCGGCTCTGATCCTAAGCCTTATTGCGCCGTGGGTGATCACGCCTGTGCTGATGCTGGGGGGCGCCTACCTCTGCTATGAGGGCGCTGAAAAGGTCTTTCACGCGCTGATGCCCCATGAGGCAGAAGCGCGTGAAGAGGGTTTGGAGCCTGCAGCGCTCGATCCGCAAGCGGAAGAGGATGCGCGCGTTTCCGGTGCCATCCAGACCGATTTCATTCTCTCCGCCGAAATCATGACCATTTCGCTGGCGGCTATTACTGTCGACAATTTCTGGACCCGCGCTGCAATTTTGGCGCTGGTGGGCGTGGGCATTACGGCACTCGTCTATGGCGCAGTGGCGCTATTGGTAAAGGCCGATGATTTCGGGCTTTTGCTGGCACGCAAAGGGCGGCTCGACCTGACGCGCAGTTTTGGGCGATGGCTGGTTCGTGTCATGCCCATGTTCATGCAGGCTTTGGCGGTTGTGGGCACGGCGGCCATGATCTGGGTCGGCGGCGGCATCATCCTGCACGGTCTTGCTGAATTCGGCCTGGCTGCGCCCGAACACTGGATCGAAGCAGCGGCAGAATGGGCCGCCCACGCATTGCCTGCCGTTGCCGGTTTTGCAGGTTGGGCGATGACGGCCTTTATCGACGGTATTTTTGGGCTGGTTTTTGGGCTTTTGATGATCCCGGTGGCCAGTTCCGTCATCGCGCCGATGTGGCGCACGGTGAAGCGGATACTGCCGAAAAAGTCTGCCTAAGCCCAAATGTTAATCCAGCCGCAGGGCTGCACTCGGGCGTGACCGGAGGGCCTCTAGGCAAGCCCGACGACGAGACAGCGGCACTAGGATAATGGCCCTCGGATCACGCCCGAGGGCAGCACGGTGATGGAGACATAAAACTGTGCGCCAACCCGGTCCTAAAACGGCGTCGAGCTGCTTGGTACTCTTTTTTCCTTGAAGGGCGCCATACCCTCCCGCGCCAGCTCGTCCGCGCGTTCGTTGAGATCGTGTCCTGCATGGCCCTTGACCCAGTGCCATTCCACATCGTGACGTTTGGTGGCCTCGTCCAGAGCCTGCCAAAGTTCGACATTTTTTACAGGCTTCTTGTCCGCTGTCTTCCAGCCGTTACGCTTCCAGCCGTGAATCCAGCTCTGCACGCCATTTTTTACATATTGGCTGTCTGTATGAAGTTCGACTGCACAGGGTCGCGTCAGCGCATTAAGCGCTTCGATGGCAGCGGTCAGCTCCATCTTGTTATTGGTGGTCAGCGCCTCGCCACCCTTCAATTCCTTGGTGTGGGGACCAAATTGCAGGATAGCGCCCCAGCCGCCCGGGCCGGGATTGCCGGAGCAAGCGCCGTCGGTGTGGATAATGACCTTGTCGCTCAACGCCCCGATGCCACTTCGAGATTGCGCAGCACTTTGGGGATGTTGAAGGCGATATTTTCTTCGGCGGTGGTCACTGTCTCGACCTTGACCGCATAGCGCTCGGCAAAGGCGTCGATCACTTCTTCAACCAGACTTTCAGGGGCCGATGCGCCCGCGCTGACGCCGAGCGATGTCAGGTTGCCATAAAGCGACCAGTCGATGTCGCTGGCGCGGTCGACAAGCGTCGCCACCTTGCAGCCCGAGCGAAGCGCGACTTCGACGAGGCGCTGCGAATTGGACGAATGCGGCGAGCCCACCACGATCATGGCATCGACGCGCGGCGCGACAGCCTTGATCGATTCCTGCCGATTGGTCGTGGCGTAGCAGATGTCTTCCTTGTGCGGCCCGTTGATGGCGGGAAAGCGGGCACGCAGGGCCGCAACGATTTCGCGAGTGTCGTCGACAGAAAGTGTCGTCTGGGTGACGAAGGCGAGTGTTTCGGGATTCTTCGGGACAAATAGATTGGCATCGGCCACCGTCTCGATCAGCGTTACGGCACCTTCGGGCAACTGGCCCATCGTCCCGATCACTTCGGGGTGACCGGCGTGGCCGATCAGCACGATTTCGTGGCCTTCCTCAAAATGGCGCGAGGCTTCGACATGCACCTTGCTGACGAGCGGGCAGGTGGCATCGAGAAAAAACATGTTGCGCGTGCGCGCTTCAGCGGGAACGCTTTTTGGCACGCCATGCGCCGAAAACACGACCGGCGCCTCGGTGTCCGGGATTTCTTCGAGCTCTTCAACGAAGACAGCGCCCTTCGCTTCAAGGCTTTCCACGACATATTTGTTGTGCACGATGGCGTGGCGCACATAGACCGGCGCTCCATATTTCTGGAGCGCCAGCTCCACGATCTGGATCGCGCGGTCAACGCCAGCGCAGAATCCGCGCGGTGCGCAGAGTAGAATGTCGAGGTGCGGCCTTTTTTCCATGCCAGATCAGATGCTTTCAGTGCCCCGCCAAGTCAAGTGCTGTTGCAGCCGCGCGGGCCATGGGCAATATGTGTGTGGAGCTTGGGAAGGGAATAGGCCGTGAGTTTGGCGCAGGAAATGTTTGCGATTGCCCCGGCCTTGGGGAAGGCGCACCTGAGCGCCAGCCAGCTCAAGCTGTTGGCAGGCAAGGCCCGATGGATTTATCGCGTTGGCGAAGCCGGTTTTCCCACGGTCCCCACTATCGCCATCACCCGCGCCGCCTGGGATGAATTGCAATTCGAACGCGGCCGCCGCGACATAAGGCTGCGCACCCATTGGGTCGCCTGCCTGTTCAAGCTGGTGGACAAGGACGGCAAGCCGCCCATGCTGGTGGTCCGCACATCGGCATCAAGCCACAATGGCGGCCTGATGCCCGCCAAAATCGGCATTGCTGCGCCTGCCGCGCCCGAAGATGCGGTTGATCCCGCGCGGCCATTGGCTCGGGCGATTAAGCAGGCTTTTGAAAGCTATGGCTTTTCAGGCCGCACCTGGACCGGGCGAGGAGAAGATGACCGGGCCCGTCAGATCGTTTTGGTGCAGGCCGTAGCCGAAGGCACCATCGAGCAATTCGTTACCCGCAACGCGGTAACGGGCGCCATGGGTCCGGCACCGCTCAACGGCAATCCGCTGCCGCGCCTGCCGGACAACGTAAATGCGCTGATCGCTTTGCTCGACGCCAAGGCGGGCAAGCACATGAATTGCCTGGTCGCGGTGCATCGCGGTGCTGTTCGCTTTCTCTCGGCCCGATCCGTGCAGGCCAGCGCGGGGGCGGAGCTTGAGGCGGCGGTGGATCGTGTCGAGCGAAAAGTGTGGACACCGCACAATGCTGTCACGCGCGTTGATCCCAATCGTCTGGCGCAGGTGCTCCATCCCCGCCTTAAATTTGCGGAAGGGAATTCCCCGATTGCGCTGGGGCTTGGCGTGTCGCCGGGCGCGGCCAGCGGCATTATTGTCTTTAATGCAGAGGATGCAGCGCGGCTGAGGGCTCGGGGCAAACATTGCATTCTCGTGGTCAATGAAACCGGCCCGGCCGACATTGAAGGCATGAAGGCTGCCACGGGCATTCTGACAGCGCGTGGCGGCATGTCGAGCCATGCCGGTGTGATTGCGCGTATCACCGGAAAGCCCTGCGTTGCGGGTGTCCGCACGCTTTCTGTAAACGCCATGGATATGGTGTGTTGGATTGGCGAGCGCGAGCTTCGTGCCGGAGATCGGCTAACCATTGATGGCAATGATGGCGCGGTTTATCTCGGCACGCTGCCTCTGGCTCAGCCCCAGATCGGCGGGGCAATTGGCAAGCTGCTCAACTGGTCCGATGCCAGTCGCAAGATTGCGGTTCGCACAAATGCCGAAAGCATAGAAGCGGCGCAGACAGCGCAGAGCTTTGGTGCCGAAGGCATCGGATTGGCGCGTTCGGAGCACATGTTCTTTTCGCCGGAACGCATGGTGGCGTTGCGCCGCATGATCCTTTCGGAAGACGAGGATGCGCGCTCAAAAGCTATTGCCGGACTCGTCGACTACCAGACCGGTGATTATTCAATATTGTTCACGACGATGAAGGGGCTACCAGTCAACGTACGCCTCTTCGATCCGCCGCTGCACGAATTTTTGCCGCGCACGGATGAAGAAATCGAGGAGACAGCTGCTTCTCTCGGTGTCGCCGTGCGCGCCTTGCGCCTGCGGCTGGAGCGCATTGCCGAGGTCAATCCGATGCTGGGCCATCGCGGCGTTCGGCTGGCCATCACCTATCCAGAAATCCTGCAAATGCAGATGCAGGCCGTCCTGGCCGGTGCTCGCGCGGCCAGCGAAACGCAGGCTGAGCCTGTAAGTGTCGAAGTCATGGTGCCCTTCGTATCGACCGCCACCGAAGTGGCCTGGGTCCGCGAGCGGGCCTATGCCATCCTTGAAAATTCAGGGCTTATGCGTTCGGATCGGGTGCGCTTTTCCTTCGGCACAATGATCGAGTTGCCACGCGCCTGCCTGCGCGCCGGGGACATTGCCTCTATGGTGGATTTCATCTCCTTCGGTACGAACGATCTGACGCAAACCACCTTTGGCATTTCCCGCGATGACGCGCCCACTTTCCTCGCCGCTTATCAGCGCAAGGGCGTTTATGAGCGCGACCCTTTCGTCAATATCGACGAAAAGGGCGTGGGCGAAATGATTGAGATTGCTATTGCGCGGGGCAGGGCTGCCAATCCCCGCCTCAAGATCGGTATTTGCGGCGAGCATGCGGGTGATCCGGTGTCGCTGGGCTTTTTTGCCGGGCTCGGCATCGATTATGTATCCTGCTCACCCTATCGTGTACCCGTTGCCCGGCTGACCTTGGCGCAGGCTTCGGCTTAAAATGAGCAAATCAATACCCATATGAATGGGACAAGGCCGCTATGCGGTCACATCGGGAAGGGGCACCGCGTTCGTGAAGAGATTTATTGCCATTTTGGCCATGCCGGCCATGCTTGCTGTTTCGGGCCCAGCTATTGCCCAGTCCGGCGCACAATGCGCCGCCATCGACGACGATGCGGCACGGCTGGTTTGCTATGATGATCTCTTTGGCGGCGCCTCCGAGCCATCCGACAGCCAGGCTGTGGTGTTTGAATCCGAGCAATTGATTCCTGCCCGCCCCAGCGGCCGCGCCCCGGCGACCATCACTGTATCTTGCGAGGCCAACGGCTTGCAGGTTGCCTTCGGTTTTGCGGGCAACACACTTTCCTCGCTGGGCAATGATGTTGGCATGACGCTGCAATATGACCTGACGCGGCGCAGTTCCACCCTGCCGGTCAATTCCTCTAACAATGCGGTTTTGATCGACAGCACACGCGATGCGCTGGCCTTTATCGACAATTTGGCGGGCGTCACCAACCTGACGGTTCGGGTCACCCCGACAAGTGCGCGGACCCTCTCGGTACGCTTCCGGGTGGATACGTTTGCTCAGGACGTTGCCCCGGTGATCGCTGCCTGTTCGTAGACGCTTTACCCTATAACGCGATTGTCATTGCTTGGACTTACGATGCGGAAACGCCCGTAAATCGGGGTGTTTTCGTCATTGATGGCGCCGAAAAGGCTTTGCGGTTACTCGTGCCTCATCCGCGCCACGTCATCGCCTTTTCGCGGCCTGCAAACGCATTTACTCCCCGCTAACCCTAATAAGACATGATCAGAACCGTCGGCATTGAAGCGTCACATTTGCCGAGCGTTTGTTGTGTAGCGTAGCGTTGAGTAGCGTTTATGGCCCTTTCCCACCGGCCCGAGGTGCGTCCGCATCAGGCCAGAGCGGTTAGCCGGGGATCTGCCGTTGTCCGTATGGTGACAACGGGAGTCGTCGCATCCCTTGCCTATATCGGCCTCGCCAATGGCGCGTTTGGCCCCGGCTCCGGCCCTTTGGGCGACTATGGTCTGCCGGGCAATCCTGCGCCGCAATTTTCTCTCGCCAGCCTTACGGCTTCGGGCGTCGATCCTGTCATCACCGGCTCATTCGACAGCCTTTTCGCTTCGGCGGTTTTCGGCGGTCCGAACCGCGCTGAGAAGACCAGCCGCGTGCGGCCCGTTGCTGATGCCATGGCCATCGCCATGAGCTTTGAAGAAGCGCGAACCCAGATCGCAGCGCTCCGTTCCCCCAATGATCCTGCCGCTTTCGGCCAGTCGAGTGTGGCGGATGCAGGGGAAACAGCTGAGGCCGGACCGCGCATGTCGGTGGCGGCGCTCCATCCCAATGCTGCGGCGGCGCTCGATGCCATTGCCGGCATCGCGCCGGGCAGTCGCGAAACGCTTGGCGTGACCATGCCGGAGATCATGCCCGAGCAATTGGCCTATGCCCGAGCCGACACACCTGTCACCGTCCAAGATCCGCAGGCAACCCAGGTTTCCGACCGCGAAAAGTGGTGCCTTGCTACGGCGATCTACTTTGAAGCGCGGGGCGAGGCCTATCGCGGGCAGGTGGCTGTGGCACAGGTGGTGATGAACCGCACCAAGGACCACCGCTATCCCGACACGATCTGCGGCGTCGTGTTCCAGAACCAGCACCGCAAGAATGCCTGCCAATTCTCATTTGCCTGCGACGGTATTCCCGATGTGGTCAACGAGCGCGAGCCGTGGGCGCAGGCCGAAGACATTGCGCAAAAGGTCACAACTGGCGAGCTGTATCTGACCGAAGTGGGCGACGCCACGCACTACCACGCAACCTATGTGCGCCCCGCTTGGGCCCCCCGCATGGACAAGGTGACCCAGATCGGCCTGCACGTCTTCTATAAGTTTAAAAAGGGCTGGCTGTTCGGCTAACGGTTTATGGCTACGAAGGAATTGCCAACTTGGCTGGCAAATCCCTGCCATTGTCCATTGTACCAATAGGCGAACCAGTTGTTCTGTTTGTCTGCGGGCTCAACGTCGATGCCGGGATACAGCACGTGCCGTGACGTCAGGCCATCGGTGGAGTAGGTGCCGGTGGCCGTGGTTGTGATGCTGACATAGCTGACTTTTCCGCCCTCGATCTTCTTGACCATGGCGGTCGAAAGCGGGTCGGTGGAGACCCAATCGGCGTAGGAAACCTCGTATTCCCGCTCGCCAAACTTCACGAGCTTGTCGGTGTCGAACCCGGCAGGCATTTCGTCGGCGAAGGCTTCAACCACATAACCGGGCCCGATTGCAGCAAGGGCGCTGGCACAAATGGCGCCCAGGGTCATGCCCAGGAGCATATGACGGGTCGGCAGGTTCATGGCTTCTACCTGATCTGTTTCATTTCGGCACATATGCCTTAACGGATCAGTAACCATGACGCTGCCGGGCAGCGACGGTTAAGTTAAATTATGGTTAATTTCAACGCCAGCGCGCAGTCATAGAAGTGCGCTAACAGCCTCAAAAGTCTCGATAAATTTTGAATGGGCCTGATGTGTCGGCCATGGGCGGATCAGCCGGTCGAATTCATCCACATCGAATGCCGAGGGTCCGGGTTCGCCGAACAGCTTGCGGGCTTCCTCGGATTCGAAGCCCGCAAGATGGGTGGCTTCGAAATATGCGGCTTCCTGATCGGCTTTTTTGACCAGTTTGCTGACAGCTATGGGCATGGTGGCGGGCAGGGAGAAGCGCAGGTAAATTGCTGACAACAAACGATTTTCTACGTTTTTGTAATTGCCGCCCATGGCCGCTTTGAAGGGTGATATAATGTCGCCCATTACATATTCGGGTGCATCGTGCAGCAGCGCCTGCATCTGAGCTTGTGGTGTCGCGTCCGGGCTTGCAGCACGGAACAGTTCGAACACCAGAACCGAATGCTGCGCCACGGAAAATGGATAATCGCCAATGGTTTGCCCGTTCCATCGCGCCACGCGGGCCAAGCCGTGGGCGATGTCGGACAGCTCCACATCGACGGGGGAAGGGTCAAGAATATCGAGACGGCGACCGGACAGCATACGCTGCCAGGCACGAGAGCTTTGGCGTGACATCAGGAACGATCTGGTTAGCAGACTGTGAGCGTTGAGCTTAGCAGATGAACCCGATTCGAGAATGCGGCGCTATTCGTCGGCGGATGCTTCGCCAAATGCATATGTCGCCCAAACCGGCAGCGCGAGTTTCACCGGTTTATCCCCGACCGAAACAGTATCCAGATCGGTTATCCGGTCCAGTCGCACTATTGCGACCGCCTTGCCATCCACCACCTGTCCAACTGCCCCGGCGTCGCGTCCATTGGCGACGACTGCGCTGCCGTTTTCTGCCTTAACACCGGAGACGATGACCGGTCTGCGCCGGGCCGTACCGCGATGTTTCATGCGCGAGACGACTTCCTGCCCCACATAGCAGCCTTTCACGAAGTCGATGCCTTCGATAATGTCGAAGCCGATGTCATGGGCGAAGGTGTCGTTGGTCGGAAAGTCGTTGCCCTGATGGAGAATGCCATTGGCAATGCGGATGGCGTGATAGGCTTGGTCGGCCTGATCCCACTCTGCGGTGTCTTCAACCGGCGCGATGACATGCCAACCCAATTTCACCGGCCCGAGCCGGTCGCGCGCTGCACCGGAGACGTCTTCGGTCGAGAAGCCAACGCGATGGCTCTCTCGCAAATCATCGATCTCGGCCTTGGCGCGCAGGCGATACATGCGCATGCGCTTATAGAAATCGTCCGCAACCGAAATATGGGCATCGAGCCAGAGCGCATCGTCCTGCCAGACCGCCAGCCCCTCAGCCAGAATTTTGCCCTGAGGGGAGAGCAGGGCCCATGCCACGGCGTCGCCTTCCTTGTCAGGCACATGGCCGGTGACCACATCATTGACGAGCTTATGCGCATCCGGGCCGGAGAAACGGAAGAGAACGCGGTCAGCGCGCAGATGGATTGTCATGGTGGCTTGCCTCGTTGGACACCCATGCTAAACCGACCAGGACGACCAGCAGCAGGAAAAAAGACATGGCCCAGTACGACGTGATTTTCAAGAACGCCACACTGGTCAATCATGACGGCGAAGGGCTGGCCGATATTGCGGTCAAGAATGGCCGTATCGCTGCGCTCGGGACTATTGAAGGCAGCGCCGCCGAAGTGGTCGATTGCAGGGGCCTTCATGTCCTGCCCGGTGTCATCGATACGCAGGTGCATTTCCGCGAGCCCGGCCTGACGCATAAGGAAGACCTCGAAAGCGGCTCGCTCGGCGCAGTCATGGGCGGCGTGACGGGGGTGTTTGAAATGCCCAACACCAATCCGCTGACCACAACCCGCGAAACCTTCGAGGCCAAGATCGCGGCGGGCACCAATCGCATGCATTGCGACTTTGCCTTCTACATTGGCGGCACCCACGAAAATGTCGCCGAACTGGCTGTGTTGGAAAAGCTGCCCGGCTGTGCAGGCATCAAGGTGTTCATGGGCTCGTCTACCGGTTCGCTCTTGGTGCAGGACGATGCCGGAGTGGAAGCCATACTGCGCGCCATTTCGCGCCGCGCTGCCTTTCATTCCGAAGACGAATATATGCTCGAAGAGCGTAAAGGTCTGCGGGTCGAAGGCGATCCGTCGAGCCACCCGGTCTGGCGCTCGCCGGAAGTGGCGATGAGCTGCACCACGCGGCTGGTCAATCTCGCCCGCAAGACCGGCAAGCGTATTCACGTGCTGCATATCTCGACCAAGGAAGAAATCGTCTATCTGGCTGACCACAAGGACGTGGCGAGTGTTGAAGTCACCCCGCATCACCTGACGCTGGACGAGACCGCCTATACGCGCCTCGGCACCTATGCGCAGATGAACCCGCCGGTGCGAGACAAGGACCATCGCGAAGGCATCTGGAAGGGCGTGACCAATGGCGTCGCCGACATTCTGGGTTCTGACCATGCCCCCCATACCCGAGAGGAAAAGGACCATCCCTATCCCGCAAGCCATTCCGGCATGACCGGTGTGCAGACGCTGGTGCCAACCATGCTCGATCATGTGAACGCCGGAAAGCTGTCGCTTCAGCGTTTTGTCGATATGACCAGCCACGGTCCCAACCGCCTGTTCGGCATTGCCAATAAGGGCCGCATCGCGGTGGGCTATGACGCCGACCTGACCATCGTCGATATGAAGCGCCGCGAAACCATCACCAATGACTGGGTAAGAAGCCGCGCCGGCTGGACGCCCTATGACGGCGTCACCGTCACCGGCTGGCCGGTTGGCACGGTAGTCCGTGGCAATAAGGTGATGTGGCAGGGCGAGTTGGTGACGCCAAACAAGGGCCAGCCGATGCAGTTCCTTGAGGCGCTGAGCGCCCAATGACACGACCGGTTATCCTCCTCACCGGCTTCGAGCCCTTTGGCGGCGCTGGCAGTAATCCGTCATGGGAAGCGGTCCAGCTGGTTAAGGCCCATTGGCAGGAAGATGCTGCGCTGCACATCGCCTGCCTGCCGGTGGTCTTCGATGAAGCAGCCGAACGAATCAGCGCCATGATCGAATTGCTGACGCCCGATATTGTTGTGGCGACGGGACTGGCGGAAGGGCGGGCCTCAATGGCGCCCGAGGTCATTGCCATTAACCGGATGGATGCGCGCATTCCTGACAATGCCGGAATGCAGCCGCGTGACGTTGCCGTGTCGGGAACGGGGTCTGACGGATTGTTCAGCACCCTTCCGATCAAGGCCATGGTGAAGGCGATGCGCGAAGTAGGCGTGCCTTCAGGCCTATCTTATTCGGCCGGGACATTCGTGTGTAATTCGACCTTCTACAAGGTGGTGGAGGCCCAATCCCGCAATGGCGCGATTGGTGGCTTTATCCACGTGCCCGCGACGCCTGACATGGTGGAGCGGCCCGATTGCCCCACCATGTCGCTCGACACGATTGCGATGGGAATACACGCCGCCCTGATGGCTTGTCTGCGCGGTGACAGGGATGTGTCTGCGCTGGAAACAGGCACGATTGCCTGATGTATTAGAGTGTGGTGCCAATCTGCAGGACCGGGAAGTCGCGCATGAGAATGCGTTGATAGACCTGACCCGCAAGGTCAATATCGTCTGACGCGGCGGTGAAAATCACGCTGGCTGCACAAAGCCCGTCTTTTCCCGGCACGGCTTCATGGGTTGCCGACACGGGCAGGTCGTCGCCGAGCATTGAATCCCAACGGGCGATGATCTGCGTAGCGGCGTCTGCTGCCACATCGCAATCGCTGTAGCTGAGCGAGATAGCCAACCCCGTTTTGCCGTCGACCTCGATATCGGCCAGCACGCCTCCGAAATAGGCCGGAATGCCTTGTCCGGCGGTGGCCATTGCAGCTTCGAGATTGGCTTTGGTCTCATCAATTGAGCCGGTCGATGAAATCACGGCCATCGGGTCCACGGCCTGAAGGCCGAAAGCCGGTGAAAGGAGCAGGGCCTGAATGATCGACGCATCATCCGGCATTCCCGCTTCAAGCCCGGACAGGGCAGTGGCGACGATCATATGATCGGCAAGCGGAGCGTCTACGGGCCGCAATTGCTCGATGGCTTCGGGAACGTAGGTTGATTGCAACAGGACATTGCCTTGTGGCTGGATGAAGCTGGCTTGCCCAATACCGCCCCGCCACGGATTTGATGGATTATGCTTTTCCATATTGATGGCTTGAGGCTCGCCATTGCCCAGAATGTCGCTTTCTCCGACATATTCAAAGTCGCCTTGCTGCAGGCGATCGAGCAGCGGCGGCAAGGCTGCTTCACTCCCAAAACCCCAATAGGAAATCGCGTATTGGGTAGGGCCGAAGCCGGCAAACCAGTTGACCTGGTCGAGAGCTATTTCGGCGCTCTCCTCCCAGGCCTCTATCCCGCCATTGCGCAAGGCTGACACCGGACCGATCATCTCGCCGAAATTCAAACGCATGAAAGTCTGTTGCACACCCAGGCCTTCGGTAGCCTCGGCCCATGCGGCGCGATCAAAAAACACAAAATGGAATGGGTCCGGATTGGTCACGAGGAAATCTGGCGCTGCTTCAAATGCGGCGCGCAGATTATCCATATTGCTCTGGGCAAGGACCGGGCTGGCAGAAAGAAGGGCGAGGGTGGAAAGGCAAATCGCTTTGTGCACTGTAAACTCTGAATTGGTTTGAAATGAAAAATGTGGCTCAATCGCCCGCGACGAATACCGTCCACTCGCCGGTTTCGCTGATGTAAAGGCGCCAGTAGTACCAGGCACCAAATTCCTTCAGTTCTTCGATCTGCTCGGTGTTGAGCAGGCGATAGGCGTCGACCTGCTGAGCAGGGGTGAGGTCATTGGGATCGATTTCCGAGAGATAGGGCCAGATGTAAGTGGTCTCGCCGCCGCTATCGGGATAAAAGGCATAGGGCTGATCCAGCAGGTCAACGAGCAGGCCAAGTATCTGACGGCCATCATCGTCCTCCGAGGCGAATTTGAGATAGTCCAAAGCATCGTCGAACTCGCCGAAGCTCACATTGGGCGGGAATTCCTGATCCTCGATAATGGGGCGAAGCTTTTCGATATCGCCGGTGCGGGCGGCGTTGATCAGCGCGGCGCGCGTCGCGCGGACATTGTCGGGCAGGGCGGAGATATCGTCGCTGATCTGTGGCGTGGGCCAGACATAGGCCTCCGGCTCATCCTGAGCGATGGCAGGCATTGCAAGGGCGAGGGTGGCGGCGAAGGCAATGCTGAGGCGCATGGTCGATTCTCCCGGTTTGGCAGGAGTTTAGGACCAGTCTGTGATCGAGATAAGGCGTTTAGGGCCTATTGCAGAACGCGTTCCAGATTATATTCGCCATTGCGGATGCGCTCGGGCAATTGCGCAACGAGATCGGCGGTGGCTTCATCGCCGTGAAGGCGTACGAAAGTGGCCAGAGCCGCAAAAAGCGAGGCGTGAGCGAGCGACGCGCTTTCAAGCCCGTCTTCTTCTGCCCCGTTCCAGGCTTCGGCCAGATATTCCAACGCGAGCTGACGTTCGGCCTGGCCACGGTCGAAAGGACCGGTGCCGAAGGCAGGCGCAAAGATGGATTTAATCGTGCTCATCAGACCGGCATAACACGCGCCTCTGCATCCCGCGCGCGAGAAGTAATGCAAAGGTTAATGCGCTATAGGCAATTCTACCGAGGCGTTAGCATCTCATTCAGCAAACCGCGTATGGATTTCGCGCGATAGCTTTTGCGCTTCGGTGAGAAGGCGGGTCAGAGCCTCGCGCGATGCGGGCGTGCATTGCTTGTGAAAGCGCGAAAATGCGGTGTAGCCGCCGTTAAAAGCGCCAGCCAAGCGTTGGCGGCGATCGTCGCCGGGCTCATCCAGCGCGATCAGGTCGGCCATTTCGCTCCGCCAGTCTATATCACCCGTCCTGCACAGCGGTTGCAGGTAATAAAGGCTACCCATGATTTCGGACAGCCGCTCCATCTGCCGCTGATAGGGCGGGTCAAGCGCCAGAGACGGGCTTGTCAGGATCAGGACAAAGATGAGGGCAAGACGCTTCATGCTCGTCTTCTACCAGCTCTGACCCAGAGACTTAAAGCACTCTGCAATCACATCATCGAGCCGTGATGTGGTGCGCAGGGCCGGAATCATGCCGGGATCAGCCCATTTGTAATCGGCGATCTCATTGCTGGGGCGCACCGTGCCGACATAATCGGTGGTGGTGAAAACCGCGAGGCGATAGGTGCCGTCGCGACCCAGCTCCTGCGTGATGACATGGCGCGGATTGCGGACGGTGAGGCCCAGTTCCTCCTGCACTTCGCGGATGGCGCATTGTTCGATGCTCTCGTTATCGTCCATGCGTCCGCCGGGAAAAGTCCACAGGTTCTGGTAAGGCGCAAAGGCGCGCTTTATGAGAAGGATCTTGCCGTGGCGCACGATGCCGACACTGGCGGCGTTGGGTTGGTCACTCATGGCCCTTGAGTTGGTTTGCGATTCGTCTTGGGAGAGCTTATCCCCCAACAGGTGAAGGAGACATGCCATGTGTGGGCGATATGCCTCGATGATCCCGCCAGAAGCGATGCAGGACCTGTTCAAGCTGCTGAACAGCGTCGCGGTGGTGCCGCGCTACAATATTGCGCCCACTCAGCCCATTGTCGCCATATGGGAAGCCGGCGGGCGGCGCGAGGGCCATTTTGCGCGCTGGGGACTGGTACCGGGATGGGTGAAAGACCCGCGTGAATTTCCGCTGCTGGTCAATGCACGGGCCGAGAGCATGGAGGAAAAACCCGCCTTCCGCGATCCGCTGAAACACGGGCGCTGCATCGTGCCGGCCAGTGGCTATTACGAATGGCATACGGGACCGGACAAGAAAAAACGGCCCTATTACATCACTCGCGCCGATGGTCAGCCCATGGCGCTGGCCGGACTCTACGCGACATGGAGCGGGCCGGAGGGTGAGGAGGTCGACTCCGTGGCGACGATCACCGTGCCGACCAATGAGCAGCTCGCAGTGATCCACCATCGCATGCCCATGATCCTGATGGACGAGCAAAGTCAGGATAACTGGCTCAATGTCCGCGATGTGCGGGCGCGCGAGGCGGCGCAGATGGCGCTGCCGCTCGCAGACGGCGTGCTCAAGTTTCACCCGGTTTCTACGCGGGTCAATTCGGCACGCGACGATGATCCGGGCTTGATCGAGGAAGTCGAGGAAGAAAAGCCTGAGCCTGTGGTGAAGAAGGCGGCAGGCGGGCAGATGGATTTGTTTTAAACCCCTCATCCGCCCTCCGGGCACCTTCTCCCACGAGGGGAGAAGGGAGCGTTGTGGCTCACCTAACGCGGAGTTGCCCCTCTCCCCTTGTGGGAGAGGGGCAACGGCCAAAGGCCGAGACGGGTCAGGGGTCTAGCGTCTACTTTACATGATGCCGAAATAGCCCATCGCATCCCCGATGGCCTCTTCCTCATAGCCGAGATGGCTGAGAAGCACTTTTTCGAGCGCGCGGAAGACAGTGACGGCATCATCGAAGTTTGATTGACCCGGCGCATCGGCCAGTTTGATAAGGGCATCAACCAGCCTTTCGAGCAGGGTGTGGACCACGACATGTTCGGCCTGCAAACGGTCGGCAATTGCCTTGAAGGCAGGTCCCTGCGCAGCAATGGACGGAAACAGCGCCCTGTCTTCTATAGAATGGTGCCCGTGGACGAACTGGCAATATTGCCCGCAAAGCGTGCCGAAGCGACGGTAATTGGAGACCATGACCAGATCGGCCGTCTCGGCTTTGATCTCTTCGGCGCTGGCATCACCACGCGAGGCGCGCTCGATCAACTGGCCAAGCACCCGCATATTGTCGCGCAGATGGTCGTGGATCTGCTTGAGGTGTTCACCCGCATATTTCTGGCTCTCTGTGAGGCCAGGCAGGGCGGGGATGGCGGGACGCGTGGCGTCGTCGAGCAATTGGATGTCTTTAAGTAGCATAGCGCAGAAATGGGGCTATGCGGCGCAGGGTGCAAGAAGGCACAGGCGAGTGACCGGGTTACATGTGAGGGGGAAGCTTGGTGCCTCCCCTAACCCAAACTTTTACTTTGGGCGTCCGTAGGCAAACCACCCATCGGAGGGCTGCCCTCGGGCTCGACCCGAGGGCCACGCGCCGCAAGTAATGCGTTTAAAGTCGAGGCTCCCTTGCAGGCCCTCGGGTCAAGCCCGAGGGCAGCGCGGCGTTTTCTGGCAAAAGACGAGAAGCAACCGAAGTAAACGCCGCCGTTGCCGAGGGTGTCGACTGATAGGCTGGAAGATGGGTACGCAGGCGCTAACCCAGCATCTTCCCCGGATTGAGTACCCCCTTTGGATCCAGCGCGGTCTTGATCGCCCGCATCATCTCCAGCGCCACCGGGTCTTTCACCTGATTGAGCAGATCGACCTTGAGCTGGCCAATGCCGTGTTCTGCCGAAACCGAGCCGCCGTGCTTGAGCACCACCTCATAGATCACCTCATGCATGGCGTCGTCATATTGGGCCATGAAAGCCTTGGGATCGGCGCCCACCGGCATGGAGAAATTGAAGTGGATATTGCCGTCGCCCATATGGCCGAACGGGACCGGGCGAATGCCGGGGGCCAGCTTTTCGGCGGCGGTGGAGCCTTCGGCGATGAGCGCCGGAATGGCGGCGATGGGCACGGACACGTCGTGCTTGATCGAAGCGCCTTCGCGGGACTGGCATTCGCTCATCTGCTCGCGGAAGGCCCACATGCGAGTGCGGTCGGCTAGGCTCTCGGCAAGTGTCGCGTCGGAAATCAGCGCTTCCTCGAAAGCGGCTTCGAGCGCTGATTGCAGCGAACCCGGCTCGGTTCCGGCCATGCGCGAGAGTTCGATCAGGGCATACCAGGGCGAAGCGCTTGCTGTCGGGTCTTTGTCGAGCATGCCGTGACGCATCTGGATGTCGAGACCGATCCACGGGATCAATTCAAAAGCATTGAGACGCGATCCGGCGCGCTGGCGCATGAGTTGAAACAGATCGAGCGCCGCATCGGGTGAGGCCACATTGACCAGCGCGGTCTCATAATCCTCGGGTAAAGGATAGAGCTTGAGACTGGCCGCTGTGATGATGCCCAGTGTGCCCTCTGCGCCAACCAGCAAGTCCTTGAGGTCGTAGCCTGTATTGTCCTTCTTGAGCGCGTTGAGCCCCTGATAAAGCCGCCCGTCTGCCAATACAGCTTCAATGCCCATGGTCAGTTCGCGGGCATTGCCATAGGCCAGCACATTGACGCCCCCGGCATTGGACGACAGCACGCCGCCAATGCGGGCCGAGCCCTGCGAGGCGAGCCAGAGCGGAAACATGGCTCCGGCCTCTTCGGCGGCCTTGTGGGCATTTTCGAGAATGACGCCGGCTTCCGCCGTCATAACACCTGCGGCTGTGTCGATGGACCGAACCCTGTCGAGTTTGGCAAGGCTCAAGATGACCTCGTCGCCGCGCATTGGCACCTGCGCGCCCACCAGCCCGGTATTGCCGCCCTGCGGAATGATGGCGACGCTGTTTTCGTGCGCCCAGCGCATGACGGCTTGTATGGCGGCAACATCGGGCGGCGTGATGACGGCTGCTGCAGCAACATGAAAGCGTTTGCGCGGCTCGTTGAGCCAGGCCCCCATTTTGCTGGCATCGCTAATAATATTGTCGCTGCCGACAAGCGCTGACAGGGCGGAGACGATCTCGGCGGGGGAGAGGGACATGGCAAATCCGATATGCTGGTCAGATATGCGGGCAGCGGCCTTGTCGCCCGCCAAGTCCATGTGCCACAAGCGGGGCGATGACTCCAGCTTGAGGACGCGCGGGGCACCGCGTGATATGCCATGACCACCCTTGTCTGGCCGGAAATATACTTTATCCGGCACGGTGAAACGCCCTGGAATGCCGAGCGCCGCTATCAGGGCCGCAAGGACATTCCGCTCAACGACAAGGGCAGGGGGCAGGCCAGCCAGAACGGCAAGACATTGGCAGCTCTATTTGCGGCGCGCGGGCTCGATCCACTAAACTTTGAATGGCACGCTTCCCCTCTCGGGCGGACGCGGGAAACCATGGAACGGGTACGGCTTGGTTTTTCCCAACATCTGCCCGAGGTCAAGTTTGACGTGCGACTGATGGAAATCAGCTTCGGTGTGCTTGAAGGCAGCCTGCATGAAGAATTGCCTGCCAACATGGCCATTGCGCCCGGCGAACGGAACGAGGCTTACTGGGATTTTCGCCCTGAAAATGGCGAGAACTACCGCGACGTCGAGGCCCGGCTGACCGAATTTGCCGGTGTGCTGAAAGGGCCCTCGGTGGTGGTGGCGCATGGCGGCATTGCCCGCACCTTGCGCGTACTGATCGAACGGGCACCAATCGTCGAGGTTATCAACTGGGCGCCGCCGCAGGATGTGATCATGCATTTCACCCCCGGCAAGATGGAACTGCTTGGCGTGGGCGACGTCTAGTGCCGACGGTTAAAAGATATGCTGCGGGGCGTCGGCTGGTTGGAATGGCTGTCGCAGGCGCATTGGTTGTCTTTGGTTTGCCAGCGTCGGCTCAAGATGATGCCGACGATTATATGGCCGAATTTGGCGTGCTCGACCAAGCTGGCGTAAAAAGCCTCGCGGGCGTGTTATACGGCCTAGACAACCTGCTTGCAGATGGCGCGACCTCTTCGGAACAATTGCGTCCGCTCGCCGACATTGCGCCTGATGCGGCCTATACCAGCGCCGAGGGCAAACTGCCGGGCATTTTCGAGGTGCAGCGCGACAGTAATGACGGCTCCCCCAATCAGGTGAAGCTCTCGGTCATCTTTGCGTCGGACGAGGATCGTGATGGATTCGAGGCGCTGCTGGCGAAGCGTTTCGGCGCGCCGGACGACGCCTGTACCAAAGACGGCTATGTGCATTGGCAGCTTTCGGAAGGCCGCTCGGCGCGTTGGATGCAACTTGATTACGATACGCGGCACGTCGAAATATCGATACGGTCGGCGCCGCCACTTGACGCCAATTGCGCTTCCAGTGCGACTGACAGCGCCTATCTGCTCGACCCGGTGCAATTAACCGCCTTTATGGAACGGCTGCGCGACGAACCGTTGCCGTTCGACGACGAAAAGGGCTTCCGTTCCTGGCTGGCACCCTATGGCGAGACGGAAGAAACCGCAGCGGGGGTTTGTGCGCTCAATGTCCATCTGCCGCCCTATTCGCCCGACAGTTCGGTGATCGAAGGGCTGGACGGCTTTGTGTTCATGCTGGGCCAGGCGAACATCTGTGCAGAAGAAGGAGGGCTCTCCTACCTGATCCTCTCCTCACAGATCGAGACGGACATGTTTGCCATGGACAAGTTCACCGATGCCGCCGAGGCCGTGCTTGGCCCCCGGATCACCCAATGCAGCGACCAGTTCCAGACGGTGTGGCGGCTGGGCGAGGACCGCAGCTTTGTTCTGGCTGACAGCTATATGTCGGTTTCCGCCTATATCTATGACGAGCCGGTGGACTATCTGGGCTGCTAGGATCAGTCCGACGAAAGCAATTTCCCTCACGCCGCAAAAGGCTTTATGAAGGCGCCAATACGAGGCGAGCATCCATGTCTTTCAACACGTTCGGGCATCTTTTCCGTTTCACCACCTGGGGCGAGAGCCACGGTCCTGCGCTTGGCGTGGTTGTGGATGGCTGCCCGCCGGGCATTGCGTTGACGCCGGAGATGATCCAACGCGATCTGGATCGCCGCAAGCCGGGACAGTCCAAGTTCACCACGCAGCGCCGCGAAGCCGATGAGGTGAAAATCCTCTCCGGTGTGTTCGAGGATGAGCGCACCGATGGGCCGCGCACCACAGGCACGCCGATTTCGCTGATGATCGAAAACACCGATCAGCGCTCCAAGGATTATGGCGATATTCGCGACAAATATCGTCCCGGACACGCCGACTATACCTATGACCAGAAATACGGCATCCGCGATTATCGCGGTGGTGGGCGAACCTCGGCGCGCGAGACTGCGGCGCGAGTCGCTGCGGGCGCGGTGGCGCGGCAGGTGCTCTCGGGCATCACCATTCGGGCCAGCCTTGTGCAGATGGGCCCGCACAAGATCGACTACGCCAATTTTGACTGGGATCAGGTGGGCGAGAACCCATTCTTTTGCGCGGACGCCAAGGCGGCTGCGTTGTGGGCCGACTATCTCGATGGCTTGCGCAAGGATGGCAATTCGGCTGGCGCTGTCATTGAAGTGGTGGCCGAAGGCGTTCCGCCGGGTTGGGGCGCTCCGATCTATGGCAAGCTCAGTGCCGATCTGGCTTCGGCCATGATGAGCATCAATGCGGTCAAGGCGGTGGAAATCGGCGACGGTTTTGATGCGGCGAGCCTCACCGGTGTCGAAAACGCCGATCAGATGCGGGCAGGGGCGGATAGGCCCTATTTCTTATCCAACCACGCCGGCGGCATTCTGGGTGGTGTCAGCAATGGCGATCCGATTGTGTGCCGTTTCGCGGTCAAGCCGACGTCATCCATCCTGACACCACGTCAGACGGTAACTTCGGCAAACGAAGACACGGACATTATTACCAAGGGGCGCCACGACCCCTGTGTGGGCATTCGTGCCGTGCCAGTGGGCGAGGCAATGATGGCGCTGGTTCTGGCCGACCATATGCTGCGCCATCGTGGGCAGACAGGACGTGAAGGTGGCATCGGGTTTCAGCGAAACTAGCTGTGGTCACGCGGAGCGATAAAGGCGCGTGCCGAAAAGCCCGCGTTTTACTGACAGCAGTCCTTGCGCTTCGAGATACTCGACATGTGCGGCCATTGTCATCCGCGCCGCCAGCCTGACGCGCGCTGGCTGTGTGGGATAGATGGCATCGACCACCTGGCCGCGCCGCCGGGCACCATTTCGGACCGCATCCAACACCTGTTCATTGCGCATTTGCCGATGGGCCTTGAGCGCGGCGGCATGGGCGGGCCCGTCACTGATGGGGCCGCCATGGGCTGGAAGATAGTGGCGGTAGGGCAGGGCGATCATCTTGTCGAGTGAAGCGAAATAGTCGGCCATTGAGCCGTCTGGCACTGAAACCAGCGTCGAATTCCACCCCATGACGTGATCGCCCGAGAGCAGTATTTCTGTGTCGGCAATGCCAAAGGCGAGGTGATTGGCACAATGGCCCGGCGTGGCGTGGACGCTCACGGACAGATCGCCCGCCTCTATGACCTCGCCGTCTGCCAGAATACGGTCGGGCAAAAGATGCCAGTCGCATGACTTGCGGATCGGATTGATTTCGAATCGCCGAAGCGGGCGCGAAAGCCGATGCTGCCCACCGAACCAGAGCGGTGCGCCAAGACGCTGCGACCATTGATGCGCCGATGCGCTGTGGTCCTTGTGGGTATGCGTCAGCAGGATGGCGGTCACGGGTCGACCGCCGATTGCGGATAGCAGCGCCGCACTGTGGCGCTCGTCCTCTGGGCCGGGATCGACCAGCGCCAGTCGCTCATGCCCGAGCAAAAAGCTGTTTGTGCCGGTAAATGTGTAAGGGGAAGCATTTGGGGCGGTGACACGCACAATGCCTGACGCCTGCTGCACGGCCTGGCCGTGTAGAGGACGAAAGTCTGTGTCGAAGTGGACGGCTTGGGTAGTGCTTGCCATTGCGTGCAGACTTGCGAAAAAGTAAGAAGCGAGGGACGGAATGATCCTGCGACCAAATGGGGCAGGCATTCACTTCAAGCATGGAAGGTACGAAATGGCCGTCACTTTGACCACGCCGAATACGCTGCTCGGCGCATTCCAGCCCAAGAGCAATGTCGCCAAGCTGGTGACCAATGGCGCTATCGTTGTGCTGGGCACACTGCTCATCACCGCCGCAGCAAAGATCAATGTGCCGGTCTGGCCGATTCCGGTCACCCTGCAGAGCTTCGCCATTGCCGCCCTTGCCGCGGCTTTCGGCATGCGCATCGCCGTGGCGACTGTCGCGCTCTATCTGGCGCAGGGCGCGTTTGGCCTTCCGGTCTTCGCCACCGGCGGCAGCATTGCCTATCTCGTTGGCCCGTCCGGCGGCTTCCTCCTCGGCTTCCTCGCGCAGGCCGCTGTTGTCGGTTTTGCTGCTGATCGTGGCGCTTCGGGTCGCCCCTTTGCGATGTTCGGCGCAATGATGGCCGGCACTGCCGTTCTCTATGCTTTCGGCTTCGCCTGGCTTGTCGCCATGGCCGGTCAGGCTGCATGGGTCGACCAGACCAATGTGATTGCTTCGGCCTTTGCCAAGGCTGTCCAGCCCTTCATCGTCTGGGACATCCTCAAGATGGCTTTCGCGGCGCTGACCGTGACCGGTCTCTGGGGCCTGTTTGGCAAGAAGAACTAAGCCTTCTATATGTGAGTTTGAAAAGGCCGGTGGAGATACCGGCCTTTTTCTTTGGCCTAGTCATAAGCTGATGAGGGAACGGATCACCACCCGCTTTCATTGGTCTCTGAGCAATCGGAGACAGAACAATGGACATTAGCAAGGACACAGGCGTCACAATCGAGACAGACGAGATGAAGATCGTGGTCAATGCGCTTCACCTCTCAATGGCCTTCCTGCTTGAAAGGCTTGAGGAACGCGGTGGCGCACAGGCCGCGGCTGAGGCGCGTCAGGACCTGATCGACAATCTGCGCTTCGGCAACATCAATATGTCGATCATGGAAGATCGCAAAATCTTCGACTTCGTTCTCTCGGTGGCCGAGGCGCTGCCTGAACCCGGCGTTCCTGCCTAAGGCAACAAAAACCGGACCTTCAAAGAAGGTCCGGTTTGATTGGTCGGACTAGAGTGATTCGAACACTTGCCCCCTGCTTCCGCAGCAGATGCAAACGTATAATAGCCCGGAAAATCGGCGCCTTTAGGTGCTGAAAAAGTTGCCGAAGGCGCCGAATTGGGGCCTTGCGCCGAACGAGCTGCATAGTTGCGCCTTTGCTCGGCCATTGCAGATGGACGCATGGCCCCAACCGCAAACCGTGACTATCGGAACTGTCTGGCGCTCCCTGGAGGACGGTCCTGGATGGAGTTTGAGGGTTTTGGCGCCCTGGCGAGCGGCGACAAATAATCTGCCAGTGCTTGAATTGATGGCCAGCGTCACTTTGCTCGAAAAGTGTGTTTACGCTTTCGGCGTCTAGTGCTCCGACAGCAATTCCGAAGCGTCGAGGACGGCGGCGACGGCCGGATCATCCTCGCCCAGCATGGCAGCGACACGTTCCAAAGAGGCGATGAGCATGGATTGTTCCCAATCCTGCAAAGCCTGGAACTGCTCGTGGAATTGAGCATGGGCGCCCTCGGGCGCGATGGCAAGCACTTTGCTGCCCGCTTCGCTCAGCGATAGCAGCACCTGCCGACGGTCCTTTTCGCCCCGCCGTTTCTGGATCATGCCGAGGCTTTCGAGCTTTTGCAGCAGCGCCGTCGTGGTCGCCTGGGTAATACCCATCCTGCTGGCAACATAGCCCGCTGTCTGCTCTTCTCCAGTGTCAAGCATCTGCATGAAAATGAGCTGGGACGGGGTGAGCCCGGTTTCGCGCATGAGCTGTTTTGAATTGAGTTCGGTGCGGCGCAAAATCTTGCGCATTGCGGTCAGTGCCAGCTTGGTTCGATCTTCCACGGCCACATCCTAGAACAGGTGAAAACACACTACATCCCGGCAGTGCCAAACCCAAGTTTGGAATGTGGCGGCATATTGACCATTAGTTCGTATACATGAAAGGATTTTGGTTATGCCCTCTGGGCTGACGATATTAAGGTGTGTTCGCGGAATTAATTTTATGCCGGTAAGTCCCAATAAAATAAGGATAATAGCCAAAAATGACTTATTGATGGGGAACGCATTCGCGATAGATGGGTTGTGAATTTAGTTTTTACCATCTAAACAATTTCTCATGATTTATGGCAATACCGTGCTTTACGACGCTGACGCCCTGCGTCGGAGCGCTGCTAAAGCTTCCGCTGTCCAGATTCGTGCTCCGCGCGACATCGATGGCGCGGCAATCTGGTCCTTGATTCAGGCTCAACCCTCGCTGGACGACAACTCTCTCTACTGCAATCTTCTGCAGGCGACCCACTTTGCCGGGACATGTGCCCTGGCTGAAATGGACGAAAAAATTGTCGGCTGGGTTTCGGGATATATTCCGCCGGAACAACAGGACACGCTGTTCATCTGGCAGGTTTGCGTCGATCCGGTGGCGCAGGGCCAGGGACTTGGGCGCCGACTGATTGCCGATGTGCTCTCCCGCCCCGTATGCCGGCGCGTGACAATGCTGGAATGCACGATCACCAATGATAACGAGCCGTCCTGGGCCTTGTTCACCTCGATCGCCCGGCACTTCGGCGCGCAATTGCAGCAGGTCGAGCACTTCACGCGCGATGACCATTTTGCGGGGCGCCACGACAGCGAGTTCGCCGTGCGCATCGGCCCATTCAATCCCGAGCAGTTCACTCGCCTTACCGGCACATGAACGCTTCCACCCTTTTCGACCGCAGCTCTTGAGGAGACAATCCGTGACCATTCAAGCCACGATCACGCCCTTTAACACGTTTGAGCGCGTCGAAAGCCGCGTGCGGTCCTATTCCCGCAGCTTTCCGACAATGTTTGACAAGGCACTCGGAGCGACAATCTACGACGTGCAGGGCAGGGCCTATATCGACTTCCTCGCAGGCTGTTCGACCCTCAATTACGGGCATAATGACAAGGATCTGAAGGCTGCGCTGATCGAATACATCTCCAATGATGGCATCGCGCATGGCCTCGACATGTTCACCGACGCCAAGCAGCATTTCCTGGCTACCTTTGAGCGGCTGATCCTGCGTCCGCGTGGGATGAAGTATCAGCTTCAGTTCACAGGCCCCACCGGCGCCAATGCGGTTGAGGCCGCCATGAAGCTGGCGCGCAAGGTTACTGGCCGCACCAATATCATTGCCTTCACCAACGGCTTTCACGGCGTGACACTGGGCGCGCTGGCCGCGACCGGCAATGGCAAGCATCGGGGTGGTGCTGCAACGCCGCTTTCGGGCGTCACCCGCGCGGCTTATGACGGGTATTTTGGTGCCGACATCAACACGGCAGACTTGCTCGATCGCCAGCTTTCGGATCCATCCAGCGGTGTGGATGCCCCGGCAGCCATCATGGTTGAAACCGTGCAGGGCGAGGGCGGCCTCAATGCCGCGTCGCCCGAATGGCTGAAGCAGATCGAGGCTATCGCCAAAAAGCACGGCGCGCTGTTTATCATCGACGACATTCAGGCCGGATGCGGCCGCACGGGCGGGTTCTTCTCGTTTGACGGGATGGGCCTGTCGCCCGACATCGTCACCATGGCCAAGTCGCTATCCGGCATGGGATTGCCGCTCGCCGTCACGCTGATCAAACCTGAGCACGATATCTGGAAGCCGGCCGAACATAACGGCACGTTCCGCGGCAATAACCATGCATTTGTAACCGCCGCTGCGGCGCTCGAGAAATTCTGGCCCGATGACAGCTTTGCCGAAGCGGTTGCCGAAAAGTCCCGCTATCTGGGCGAGCGCCTTGGCGCAATCGCCGACGACCATGGCCTGACGACAAAAGGCAGGGGCATGATGGTCGGCGTCGACGCCGGTTCCGGCGAAAAAGCGGCTGCCATCTGCAAGATGTGCTTTGCCAAGGGGCTCATCATCGAGACATCGGGCAGCTTTGACGAGGTCGTCAAGGTTTTGTCCCCGCTCACCATTTCCCTCGACCAGCTGACAGCCGGTGTCGACATCATGGAAACCGCGTTCGAGGCGGTTTTTGGATCGCACCGCGCCGCAGCCGAATAAGGAATTTCATAATGATCGTACGCGACCTTGAATCTGCACGTCTGGGCGACCGGCTCGTCAATTCCAATGGCTGGGACAGCACCCGCCTGCTGCTGGCGGGCGACGGGATGGGGTTCTCGTTCCACATCACGCGCATCCACGAAGGCACCAGCCACGAGTTTCACTACAAGCATCACTTCGAGAGCGTCTACTGCATCTCGGGTGAGGGCGAGATCGAGGAACTCGATACGGGCGTCGTGCACCAGATCCGTCCGGGCGTGATGTATGCGCTCAATCTCAATGACCGGCACCGCCTCTCCGCCAAGAGCGAGATGGTGATGGCGTGCTGCTTCAATCCGCCAGTCACCGGCCAGGAAGTGCACCGCGAGGATGGCTCCTACGCGCCGATCTCCGAAGACGCCTAGAGCGCGTCCCTAAACACAAAATGAAAGGCGAGCATCATGACTCTGTCAGCTTTCGACACCGCCAATCACGACGACTATCCCACCCGTCTGCCTGCTGAAAAATGGCAGGAGCGCAAGGACCCTGTAGTGTGGGGCAATTGGACGCCAGAGGCGCCCCTCACCCGTGCCCAGACAGAGAGCTTCGAAAAAAACGGCTATCTGGTTCTGTCCAATGTGTTCTCAGCAGCGGAGGTCGCTGCCCTACAAACCGAGTCCGCCCGGATGCGGTCGCGCGAAGCGCAGATTTCTGCTGAAAATGTCATCACAGAACCAGGTTCGGACGAGGTGCGCACCGTGTTCCGGCTGGACGAGGAGAATGCCCTGTTCGACCGCGTGGCGCGCGACCGCCGCGTGGCAGGCGCCGTCAGCTTCCTGCTCGATGACGATGTCTATCTCCACCAGTCGCGGCTCAACTACAAGCCGGGCTTTACCGGCAAGGAATTCTACTGGCATTCCGATTTCGAGACCTGGCACGCCGAAGACGGCATGCCGCGCATGCGTGCCATTTCGGCCTCTATCCTGCTCACGGACAATGACGCACTCAATGGTCCGCTGATGCTGATGCCCGGCACGCACAAAAAGTTCGTCGCCTGCGCCGGCGCAACGCCCGAGGATAACCACAAGACCTCGCTCAAGAAGCAGGAAATCGGCGTGCCTTCGCATGACGCGCTGACGAAAATGGCCAAGGAACACGGCATCGATTACGCCTCGGGCAAGGCGGGAACCGTGGTGCTGTTCGACTGCAACACCATGCATGGTTCGAACGGCAATATCACGCCGTTCCCGCGGTCCAACGCCTTCTTCGTCTACAATGCCTGGTCAAACCGTGTCATCGCGCCCTTCGCTGCCAAGGCCCCACGCCCCGCCTTCCTCAGCTCGCGCGACCCCAAGGCGCCTCTGTCCGTAGAAGCCGGTAAGTTCGGCTGAGACCGACACCCTTCACCACTGCCAAACCAATGGCTCCGCTCCCCCCACTAAAGGGAGCGGCTGGAGACTACATGACTGACCAGACTGAGAGCCATACCGTCGAGAAAATCGGCGGTACGTCCATGGCCCGCACCCAGGAACTGCTCGACACCGTACTCATCGGCGACCGCAAGGGTGCCGAGCTCTATAACCGCATCTTTGTCGTTTCGGCCTATGGCGGGATGACCGACGATCTGCTGGAGCACAAGAAATCCGGCAAGCCGGGCGTCTATGCGCTCTTCGCCAGCGCCGAGGGCGGCTGGGTGTGGGGCGATGCGCTCACCGCTGTTGCCGACAAAATGTATGAGCACAATGCCCGAATATTTGCCGATGAAGGCGCGCGCCAGAGTGCCAATCGTTTTGCACGCGAGCGCGTTGAAGGCGTGCGGTCCTGCCTGATCGATCTGTCGCGGCTCTGTTCCTTCGGCCATTTCCAACTCCAGCAGCATCTGCTGACAGTGCGCGAAATGCTGGCCTCGCTCGGCGAGGCGCAGTCGGCCTTCAACACCAGCCTGCTGCTCAATCTGCATGGTGTGCGGGCGCGCATGATCGACTTGACCGGCTGGCGCGACGCCGACCAGTTTACCCTTGATGACGCCATCGAGCGCGCTCTTGCCGATGTCGAACTGGCCACCGAACTGCCCATCGTTACCGGCTATGCGCAATGCAGCGAAGCGCTGATGGGCACCTATGATCGGGGCTATAGCGAAGTGACGCTGTCGCGCCTGGCAGTGGTCACGCGCGCCCGCGAAGCGATCATTCACAAAGAATTTCACCTCTCCACCGCCGACCCGCGCGTGGTGCCGGCAGAAGCCGTCCGTGTCATCGGCGAGACCAATTACGATGTGGCCGACCAGCTCTCCAATATGGGCATGGAAGCCATCCATCCCCGCGCCGCCAAAAGCCTGCGCCAGGCTGGCATCCCCCTGCGCGTCAAGAACGCCTTTGAGCCCGATCATCCCGGCACTGTCATTCGATCCGATCTGGTCGCCACTGCACCGCAGGTGGAAATCGTCACCGGCCTCAAAAACGTCTTCGCCTTCGAGTTCCACGATCAGGACATGGTAGGGGTCAAGGGTTATGACACCGAGATTCTTGAGGCGCTCAAGCGCCATAAGGTCTGGATCATTTCCAAGACCTCCAATGCCAATACCATCACCCACTTTCTCAAAGGGTCGATGAAGGCCATCAAACGGGTCGAAACCGACCTGTCTACGGCCTTTCCCAGCGCCGATATCAGCCTGCGCAAGGTGTCGTTGGTCTCCGCCATCGGCCGCGATATCGGCCATGCCACCATCCTTATGCAGGCCATGCGCGTGCTCTCGGACGCCGACATCGCCCCGCTCGGCGTACATGACCTGCTGCGTAAGGTCGACCTGCAGGTTGTCGTCGAGCCAACCGACTTCGACACCACGATCAAAGCCCTCCATCTTGGCCTGATCGAGAACCGGACGCCGGCAAGCCAGGAACGCTTGCACGCGGCAGCCTGAACCCTTTGGCCGGCTGAATGGATGGGCTCCAGCCGGCTTTCATTGCCCGAAGAAAACCAGGAGAACACACATGACCAAATTCGGAAAAACCGCAGTCATGGCGCTGTCTGCCATCGCCGCTTCGGCGCTTGCGTCCACCGCCGTCAGCGCCGCAACGCTGGCGGAAATCCAGGAATCCGGCACGATCCGCATCGCGGTCGCCAATGAAATTCCCTATGGCTATGTCGATCCCAATGGCGAAGCCATGGGCGCTGGCCCTGACGTCGCCCAGGCGATCATGGAACAGCTTGGCGTCGAGAATATCGAGTGGGTTACCACCAATTTCTCTTCGCTGATCCCGGGCCTGCAGGCCAACCGTTTCGACATGGTTGCCGCTGAGATGGCCATCCTGCCGGACCGCTGCCAGCAGGTGCTCTTTTCGGAACCCAACACTTCCTATGGTGAGGGTCTGCTGGTTGCAGCCGGCAATCCCAAGGACATCCACGCCTATTCCGATTTCGCCGAAAATCCCGATCTCAAGGTCGCGATTATGGCCGGTGCCGATCAGCTCGAAATGATGCAGAAACTGGGCGTCGACGAAGCCAATCTTGTCACCATCGCTGCCAATGCCGACGCCATCTCGACCGTATCGACCGGTCGCGCAGATGCCTATGCCGCCACCAGCCTCACCGCCAGCGGCCTCGCCGACCAGAACGATGGCGTGGAAGTGGCCGGTGAATTCACCGATCCGGTGATCGACGGTGTTGAAGTGCGCAGCTGGGGTGGCTTCACCTTTGCCAGCGGCAATGAAGAGCTGCGCGATGCCGTCAATACGGCTCTGGCTGAATACAAGCAGACTGCGGAATGGTCCGAGACCCTCATGGGTTATGGCTTCACCCAGGCCGATGTCGATGGCTCGACGGCCCGCACCACAGAAGAGCTCTGCGCCGCCGAGTAATTCGCTCTCTTACGATGCTGTCCTGGGCGGGTGTTCCGGCATCCGCCCTCGACGCGTCTCAACCATTTGCACGGGACATCTGTCATGCATTGGACTGAATATTTCCCGCCCCTGCTGGAGGGGGCGTGGGTTACCATCCAACTGACCGTCTATTCGACAATCTTTGGGGCCATCCTCGCCTTTGCTGCGGGCATTGGCAAACTATCGTCCAACTGGGCCATCAAGGCCGTTTCGGTCGCCTATATCGAGGTGTTTCGCGGAACGTCCCTGCTGGTGCAGTTGTTCTGGCTCTATTTCGCGCTGCCCATTGCTGGCATGGCCATCGGCCTGGATCTACGGCTGCCCCCAGTCGCCGCTGGCGTCCTGGCCCTCAGCCTCAATATCGGTGCTTACGGCGCAGAGGTTGTGCGCGGCGCGATCCAGTCCGTGCATCAGGACCAGCATGAGGCAGCGCGCGCCCTCAATTTCACCCCGCGCCAGACCCTGTGGAACATCACCATTCCCCAATCCATTCCCGAGATGATGCCGTCCTTCGGCAATCTGGCGGTGCAGAACCTCAAGGACACCGCGCTGGTCTCGCTCATCAGCCTGGGCGACCTCACCTTCCGCGCCGAGCAAATCCGAAATTTCACCCAGGACAGCACCACGATCTATTCGATGCTGCTGGTGACCTATTTCGGCATGGCGCTGGTGCTCACCGCCATCATGCGCGGCATCGAAGCCTATGTGACGCGCTGGCGCACGGTGAGGAGCTGACCCATGTTATTTGGATATGAATGGGACCTGTCCAGCCCTCTCGCTTTTGCCATTTCCATCCTGCCCATCCTGCTGACGGGCATGGTCGTGACCATACAGGCAACCGTGCTCGGCTTTGCTGTGGCGCTGGTCCTCGGCCTGTTCTGGGCAATCCTGAAGGCCGCACCATCGCGCTTCATTTCCTGGCCGGCCAGGGTGGTTACGGAGTTCATTCGCGATACCCCGCTGCTGGTGCAGCTATTCTTCCTCTATTACGTGCTGCCCGAATTCGGCATCGTATTGCCTGCCTTTATGACCGGCGCATTGGCGCTGGGCATTCAGTATAGTGCCTATACGTCCGAGGTGTATCGCGCTGGCCTTGAGGCGGTGGGCGCAGACCAGCGCGAGGCGGCGCGGGCGCTCAACCTCTCTTCGGCGCGCACGTTCACCCACATTATCGTGCCGCAGGCCGTGCCCCGCATCGTGCCATCCATGGGCAATTACCTCGTCTCGATCATGAAAGACGTGCCGGTGCTGTCCGTTGTGACCGTGCTCGAAATGCTCAATGTGGCCAAGATTGTGGGCGACCGCACCTTTGATTACCTGGTGCCGCTTTCCATGGTTGGGGCCCTCTATCTCATCATGACCTTGGTGGCCTCGACCGGCGTGCGACTGCTCGACACCTGGCTGCCCAAACAGGGGATTCCCTTGAAATGAATGACGATCCGATCATTAAATTCGACAATGTGGTCAAGCGCTTCGGCGACCTGACCGTGCTCGACGAGCTCAATTTCGAGGTGAAGAAGGGCGAGAAGGTTTCGATCATCGGCCCCTCCGGCTCGGGCAAGTCCACCGTCCTGCGTATTCTCATGACGCTTGAGGAAATCAATGGCGGCGTGGTCACTGTTGCCGGTGAACCGCTCTGGCATGAAGCGGCACCCGATGGCAGCCTGAAGACGGCCAGCGAGGCGCACTTGCGCAAGATGCGGGCTCAGCTTGGCATGGTGTTCCAGCAGTTCAACCTCTTCCCGCACATGACCGTGCTGCGCAATATCACCGAAGCACCCACCAAGGTGCTTGGCCTCAGCAAGAAAGAGGCCAAGGAGCGCGCCGAGGAATTGCTCGAATTGGTGGGCCTGTCAGATCAGTCCGGCAAATATCCGCACCAGCTTTCGGGTGGACAACAGCAGCGCGTCGGCATTGCCCGGGCGCTGGCCATGCGCCCCAATGTGCTACTGTTCGACGAGCCGACATCTGCGCTCGATCCCGAACTGGTGGGTGAAGTGCTCAATGTCATCGGAAAACTGGCCGAGGAACATGATCTGACCATGTTGCTGGTCACCCATGAAATGCGCTTTGCGCGCGAAATTTCCGATCGGGTCTGTTTCTTCGATCAGGGGCGCATTCGCGAGGAAGGCGCGCCAGAGGATCTGTTCACCAATCCGAGGGAAGAGCGCACGCGCGAGTTTCTCAAGGCGGTGCTTGATTAACAGCGCCGGCCGGGCCCGAGCCCCATCGCGCCAGCCATAGGAGCCGACTGACGTGAACGACATTGTCAAGCCTGCGCCCATCGTGGCGGCGTTCTCGATCCTGCTCAGCGTCGCCTTTCTGATTATGGGCAATGGCCTGCAGTTGATGCTGCTGCCGATACGCGGTGGCATCGAGGGGTTCAGCGCCTTCCAGATCGGCCTTTTGGGCTCAGGCTATTTCTTCGGCTTCGTGCTCGGCTGCGCCTTCACCCCGGCCATGATCATGCGCGTGGGCCATATCCGCACATTCGCGGCGCTGGTGGCCATCGCGTCGGCGGCGGCCCTGGGCTATCCCATGGCCGTCGATGCCAGTGTCTGGATCGTGCTGCGTCTGATTACCGGCTTCTGTCTCGCGGGGCTCTATCTGGTCGTCGAAAGCTGGCTCAATGATCAGGCTACCAATGAGACCCGGGGCGCTCTCATTTCCACCTATGTGACGGTGAACTTCACTGTTATCACCATAGGCCAGATGATGGTCACGTTGTTCCAGCCCTCGTCCTTCATACTCTTTTCCATCGCTTCGGTTCTGGTGTCGCTGGCAGCAGTTCCCATCGTCATGACAAGGTCCAGCCAGCCGCCTCCGATCACTGTCGTGCGCTTCCGGCCCATGCGGATGTTCCGGCTATCCCCGACCGGTACGGTGGCAATTTTCCTCATCGGCATGGCGACGGGCTCATTCTGGGCCCTGGCGCCTGCCTATGCCAATATGTTCAGCGGCACGATTGGGGATGCTGCCTGGTTCATGAGTGCCGCAGTGATTGGGGGCGCGCTGGCGCAGCTTCCGGCGGGCAAAATTTCCGACCGGATCGATCGCCGTAAGGTTCTGATCGGCTTGGCGCTGCTCTGTGCGGTGATCGGTGCGGCGCTCTGGATGACGACACAAACCAGCCTCGCCTGGTTCGCGCTGGGCGCCGCCTTCGGGGCCGGCCTGCTACCTGCCTATGCTATTGCCGCCGCGCACGTTTTCGACTTTGCCGATCGCTCGGACTATGTTGAGATTTCCGCCGGCCTGTTGCTGCTCAACGGCATCGGCTCGACCATTGGTCCGCTCGTGTCCTCGGCTAGCGTCGAGTTTTTGGGACAGCCAGGCTTCTTCCTTGCCAATGCCCTGATCCAGATCGCATTGATCGGTTATGTCGGCTTCCGCCTCAGCCGCCGCGAAGGCCTGCCAGTTGAGGAAAAGCAGACATTTGACCTGGGCACGAGTGCCGCAGTTTCCGTCGTCGGCGACGAGGATGCAGTGCAGCTCAGCGACCTTGTTGTGCAGGACTCAGGCTGAAGATGAGCTTTGCAGGGGCGTTTCCAGATAACCGGCGATAAGCCGTCCAAGTTCTACCAACGAAGCCATGTGGGTGCGCTCCCAACCATGGGAGCTGTCGAGCGAGAAGCAGACGAGGCCGACGCGGATGTCCCAGCCGGCCTCGACGGCGGCGGCACTGTCGGATCGATAATGGCGAAAGGTATCGCGTTCACACTTGATGCCATTTCGTTGGCAGACTGTGAGCATCGAGCGTGTCATTGCCGCGTCAAAGGGGCCCTGGCGATCTCTCATGGCAATGGTGACCGCGTCATCGCGCGATGCCTGGTTGGGCGCGGTCACCGCATTGTCGATGGCGAGCAGTTCCTCGACCTCTGAACCGAAGCCATGGGTGCCACCAATGCCGATTTCTTCGGCGATGGTGAACATGGCCTGGAAAGGAACGGCGACCTGCACCTTGCCTTCGGCAATAGCCTTGAGGACGGCGAGGAGCGTGGCGCAACCCGCTTTGTCGTCGAGATGGCGTGAGACGATGAAACCGTCGATCACCTCCGGCTGGGCATCGACCGCGACCATGTCGCCGACATTGAAGCCGGCGGCGACGAGCGCATCGCGGTCGGGCAAGATGGCGTCCGCGCGGATTTCGAGATTGTCCCAGTCGGCGGGTTGGGTGTCGACCTCGGTGTTGAAGCGGTGCCCCGACGCCTTGAGCGGCAGGATGGTGCCACGGTGTTCGCACGTGTCCGAGAAGATAGAAACGCGGGCACCCTCGGCAAAGCGGGCGGCCCAAGTGCCAGTATTGCGCAGAGCAAGACGGCCATTGGGCTTGAGCTCGGTGACCATGGCGCCCAGCGTGTCGAGATGGGCTGCAAGCGCGCGACGGGGTGGGCCTTCACCAACCTCGACATAGAGGACACCGCGTCGGGTGTATTTTGGAGAATAGCCAAGCTCCCGCAGCCAGACGTCGACCAGCGCAACGGCTTTTTCGGTCTTACCCACCGGGCTCGGAGTTTTGACCAATTGCAGCAGGCGGTCGAGGAGATAGTCCTGATCGATCATGCGGTCCGGCGCTTTCTGGTGCTTTTGGGCGCAATCTCTTCGAGGAAGCGGTCCTCAAGCCTGGCCTCAAGGCCCAACATGTGCCGCTCTGCTTCTGCCATGTGTTGGGCGAGGATGTCAGCAGCAGCAGCGGGGTCCCGGCGACGCATGGCCTCGATCAGATCACGCTGGTGCTGAATGCCGCTCTGCCGCGAAACCGGCTCGGGCTGGACATAGATGTCCTGCGCAATGGTGAGATCCTTGAGCAGGCGCTGCAGAAAGCGGCAGGTGAAAGCGAGGATCGGATTGTCGGAATATTCAGCGACGACGCCGTGGAAATCGAGCTCGGCCATGCGCTGGTTCCAGCGCTCCGTCGCGTCCATGGGTTCGTGATCATAGATGCGGATGATGGCTTCGAGACGATTGAGACCGGGCGCGTCGATATGGGGCGTGGCACTGGCGGCCAGCTGCGGCTCAAGCACCTTTCGCATTTCGTAGATATTGGCGATGGAAAGGTTTTTGGCGAAGAGGAAATTGGAGAGAAGGCTCATCGCTCTTCCCTCTGACATCCGCTCGATAAAGGCGCCGCCGCCAGGACCCGTGCGGACGGAGATGAGGCCCTGCACTTCAAGCGCCTTGAGCGCTTCGCGGACCGTGCCCTTGCTGGCGGCGAATTGGGCCAGCAGATCTCGTTCCTGCGGCAGTCGATCGCCGGGACCAAGCCCGTGTTCGACAATCATCCGCTTGATGGCATCGACGATTTCGTCAGTGCGTTTGCGGCGGGGCAAGGGTTCAACGTCGCTCATGCAACATCCGGTGTGGTGAGGCGCGGGGCGCTGGCAATGAGCGACCGCGTATAATCGTGCTGCGGGTCGGCAAAGAGCTGGGCCGCGGGCCCGCTCTCCACCACTTCACCGAGATACATGACGGCAACGCGATCGGAAATCGATTCGACCACGGCAAGGTCGTGGCTGATGAAGAGGTAAGACAGGCCCAGATCGTCGCGGAGCTGCTGGAGCAGCAGCAGGACCTGCGCCTGAACCGAAACGTCAAGCGCGCTGACCGGCTCGTCGAGCACGAGAATGCTGGCTTCGGCGGCGAGAGCACGGGCAATGGCGATGCGCTGCGCCTGACCGCCCGAGAATTCGTGCGGATAGCGGTCCAGCGTGTCGACAGGCATCTGCACGGCATCGACAAGCTCACGCTTGCGAATAGCGCGCCTAGTGCTGTCGTAGCCGCAGAGAAGACGCAAGGGCACGTCGAGAATCTGCCCGATGGTCTTGCGCGGATTGAGCGAAGCTACCGGGTCCTGAAACACATATTGGATAGTACGGCCGAAGGCGCGCGAGCCCGATGCGGCGAGATTAGCCCAGGGCTTGTTGTCGATCAGCATGGTGCCTGCGGTGGGCTGTTCGAGGCCAACCAGCATGCGCGCGAGGGTGGACTTGCCAGAGCCGCTTTCGCCGACAATACCGAGCGTTTCACCACGCTTGAGATCGAGCGAAATGCCTCTTACGGCCTGCACTTCACTGGCCTTGCGCCCGAACAGCGAGCGACCACCGCCAAAGGTCTTGACCAGATCGCGGATTTGAACGGCATTTTCGCTCATGATTTTGCCTCCGTGAACAAGGGACGGACGCGGTCGAGGAAGCCGTGGCCTTCGCCCAGCTCTGGAACGCAGGCAATAAGGCGCTTGGTGTAGGCATGCTGCGGCTCATTGAGAATGGCTTGCGTTTGGCCTTGTTCGACGATCTCGCCCTGCCGCATGACCGCGACCCTGTCGCAGACCTGTGCGACGACACCGAAATCGTGGGTGATGAGCAGCAGAGCCAGACCGCGTTCGCGGCGCAGGTTTTGCAGTAGATCGAGAATGCGTGCCTGGACGGTCACATCGAGCGCCGTGGTCGGTTCGTCGGCAATGATGATGTCCGGATCATTGGCCAGCGCCATGGCGATGCCGATGCGCTGGCGCTGGCCGCCTGACAATTCATGCGGATAGGCGCTGGCGCGGCTTTGCGCGTCGCGAATACCGACCAGTTCCATCAATTCGACGGCGCGGGCGCGAGCGGCCTGTTTGCCGACGGGCTGGTGGGCCAGAATGGCTTCGGCGATCTGGTCTCCGACGGCAAAGAGCGGATGCAATGTCGTCAGCGGGTCCTGGAAAACATAGGCGACGCGGGCGCCGCGCAGGGCGATCAGGTCCTGCTCGCGGAGCGAAAAGGTGTCCTTGCCATCCACATAGGCGGCGCCGTCGGTGATGACGCCGGGCGGGGAGGCAACGAGGCCCATGAGCGAGAGGGCCGTGACTGACTTGCCGGAGCCACTTTCGCCGATGAGGCCTAGGCATTCGCCTTTGCTGAGGCGGAAACTGATATTGCGGACGGCGGGGGTGATGGCGTCGCCGTTGTCAAAGCCGGTCGAGAGATTATCGACCACAAGGGCAGGGGCGTTTGGCAGCGTGGCGGCAGGCTTTGTCTTGCGGGCAATCTTGGTGACGGCCATGGGCCGGTCGAGCGCGCCAGAGCGCAGGCGTGGATCGAGCACGTCGCGAATGCCGTCGCCGAGCAGGTTGATGCTCATGACGAGAACAAAGATCATGATGCCCGGAATGATCGAGGCATGTGGGGCGGTGAAGAGCTGGGCGCGGGCCTGACCGAGCATGGAGCCAAGATCGGAGGTCGGCGGCTGGGCGCCAAGACCAAGGAAGGAGAGACCGGCGGTTTCAAGGATCATCCAGCCCACGGTGGTGGACATGGTGATGACGATGACCGGCAGCACGTTTGGCAATACCTCTGTGAAGAGGATGGCAGCGTGACTCTTGCCCGACAGGCGGGCGGCGTCGACGAATTCGCGATTGCGAATGGAGACCGTAACGCCGCGGATATTGCGGGCGAAGAAGGGGATATTGACCAGCGCGATGGCATAGAGCGCGTTGAGGAGGCCCGGACCAAGCGCGGCGACGATGGCAATGGCGAGCAGGATATAGGGGAAAGCCATCAGCATATCGACGAAGCGCATGAGAATGCTGTCCGTCGCGCCCCGGGCATAACCAGTGACGAGCCCGATGAGCGAACCGAACAGGGCTGCCAGCGCCGTGGCACTGATGCCAACGAGCAATGAAACCTGCGTGCCCCATATAAGACGCGAAAGGATATCGCGGCCCAGATGATCGGTGCCGAGCAGATGCCCGGCGCTGAGGGGCGGCAGCAGGCGATTGGGCTGGTCAGTAATATCTGGATGCGGCATTGGCAGGATGGGTGCAAGCAATGCCACAATGACGATGAAGCCGAAAATGAAGAGCCCGGCGGCCGCGAGCCGATTGGCCATCAGCAATTGCCAATTGCCGCGGCGCTTGCGGACAGGGGGTGGAGCGGTCAGGGGAAGATCACTCATGCCATTAGCCCTCATGCCTTAAGTCTTGGATCGAGCATGGCCTGAGCGACATCGGCCAGAAGATTGACCAGCACATACACCGTCGCAGCGACGAGAACGCCACCCTGCACCAGCAGCAAATCGCGGGTGGACACGGCTTTCACCAGCATTTGCCCGAGACCGGGCCATTGAAACACGGTTTCGATATAGACCGCGCCACCGAGCACGAAACCGGCCTGAATGCCGAGCACCGGAATGATGGAGACGAGCGCGGCGCGAAAGGCGTGGCGGTAGATGACCTTGTTTTCCGACACGCCCTTGGCACGCGCGGTGCGAATGAAGTCCTGCCGCAGGACTTCAAGCATGGCGGCGCGGGTGAGGCGTGCGACGACGCCGGTGGCGACTATAGCGAGGGTCGAAGCGGGCAGGATCAGGTGACGCAACAGGTCGGGCAGATCGCCACCGCCATAGACGGCATACATGCCCGAAGCGGGCAATAGCCGCCATTGCACCGCGAAGAACAGAATGAAAACGAGACCAAGGAAGAAGGCCGGCATGGAAATGCCGATCAGCACGAAGAAGGTGACGATGCGGTCGGTCCAGCCGAACTGACGCACGGCAGAGACGATGCCAGCGAGAATGCCCAGAACCGAACAGATGACGAGCGAGGCGCCGGCAAGAATGAGTGTGGCACCGAAGCGTTCGAGCACTTCATCGATGACCGGGCGATTGAGAATATAGGAGCGGCCAAAATCGCCCTGCAGCAGGTTGCCGATCCAGATCACATATTGCTCGGGCCAGGAACGGTCGAGCCCAAGGGCACGATTGATGCGCGCGACATTGTCCGGCGTGGCGTAGGAGCCAAGAAGCGCCTGGGCCGGATCGCCGGGGATCAGCTTCATGACGAGGAAGACGATGATGGAGAGGCCGAGGATGACTGGAATTGCAGCAAGGAGGCGCTTGGCAATGTAGGTGGGCATAGGGCCTCCTTCTGGCGGCGGTGTCGGCGGGGGTACCCCTCATCCGCCCTTCGGGCACCTTCTCCCACAAGGGGAGAAGGGGACACCGAGCTCCGGGCTGTCCCGGCGTCCCCTCGCCCCTTGTGGGAGAGGGTGGATCGGCCGAAGGCCGAGACGGGTGAGGGGTATGCTCTAAGTCCTACTGCTTGGTCACATCCCGCAGAACGAGGCTGAAGTCGGGCTGCAGCTCGAAATCACCGACCGCGCTGGTGACGACGGCATTCTGCTTCCAATTGGCCACGAAAAGCCAGGGCGCGTCTTCGTGGGTGATGGCCTGCACCTGCTTGTAAAGCTCGCCCCGCTCTTCCGGATCGGTCGACAGGCGCGCCTGATCGAGCAAGGCGTCGACTTCGGGATTGGAATAATAGGACGAGTTGAAGCCGCCCTCTGCCGGGAAGGCTGCGGTGCGCAGTGTCAGAAAGGGCAGGGTGTCGGGGTCCGATGTCATCCAGGCCATTTCGGCCATGTCGCCCTTGCCTTCCAGGCCGGGGTTCACTTCCGACAGGAAAGTGTTCCACTCATAGGTTTTGATTTCGACATTGAGGCCGACGGCCGCGAGATCGGCCTGAATGGCGGTGCCCATGGGCACCGGATCGAGCATGCCCGAGCCGCCCTCGGTGACGAGGAAGGTCAACGAAGCGCCTTCCGCACCGGCTTCAGCGAGAAGTTCTTTGGCCTTTTCCGGATCATAGGGATAGGGCGCGACGTCTTCGTTGTAAGCCCAGTTGAAGGCTGGCGGGATCGGGCCGGCGGAGACATCGGCAGTGCCTTGAAGCACGTCGTTGACGAGGCTTTCCTTGTTGACGGCGTAGTTCACCGCCTGGCGCACGCGAACGTCGGCAAAGGGACCATCCTTGGCGTTCAGCATAACGTACCACACATGGGGGCCGACGGCTTCAACGACCTGATAATTGGCGTCGTCGCGGAACTGAGCAACGTTGTCGGGAGGGGTTTCGAGGAGCACGTCGATGCCGCCCGACAGCATTTCGGCGACGCGCGTATTGGCATCGGTGATCGGACGGAAGATGACCGCCTCAAGAGCAGGTGCGCCATCCCAATAGGCATCGTTGCGCGAGGCCACGACGCGGGTATTGGACTGCCATTCCTCGAACTTGAACGGCCCGGTGCCAGCCGGATGGCGGCCATAGTCTGAGCCATATTGCTCGACGGCAGCAGGCGAGACGATCAGGCCGGTCGGCGAGGCCAGATTGCTCATGAAGGGCGCGAAGGGCTCATTGAGCGTGAACTTGACCGTCAGGTCGTCCACAGCTTCCACGCTCTCGACCGACGAGAAGAAGAAAGCAAGCGGGAACGGACCGGTCGAGGCGAAAGGGTGGCTCTCGTCCAGCATACGGTCGAAGTTGAATTTTACCGCGTCGGCATTGAAAGGCGTGCCGTCATGGAAGGTGACGCCTTCGCGCAGGTTGAATGTGTATTCAAGGCCGTCTTCGGAAATGGTCCAGTCCGTGGCCAAGGCGGGCTCGATTTCCAGTGTTCCAGGGGCGTTACGCACGAGGCCATCATAGATGTTGACCGCAATGCGGAAGTCGTTCGAGGCGGTTGAAACATGCGGGTCGAGCGAAGCGGGCTCGGCGATCTGCCCGATCACCAGAATATTGGGCGGTGTCTGCGCCAGTGCCGGCGAAACCAGACTCAGGGCAGTTGCGGCCAGCAGCAGCGGCGCGACGGCTTTCCAGTGGCGGATCATGGTTGAAACCTCTCCTTGCGTTCCCTTTTCCTTGCTCTCCAGCGTCGTGCATGGGACAAGGATTGCTAATTTATCATCATAAATTTGCCGCCTGTCAATTTATGATGATAAATTGCTCTCAGAGAGGATTTTGCATGACCTTTTCCATTGTCGCCCGTGATCCGCAAACCGGCGCCTTCGGCGTAGCGACGGCGACCGCCGGACCAATGGTTGGTGCTTTGGTGCCGCATGCGCGCCAAGGTGTCGGGGCAGCGGCAACACAGGCGATGACCAATCCCTACCTCGCGTTGGACGCGCTGGACAGGCTGGATGAGCTGGGGGCCGGTGGAGCCTTGCGCGCCGCATTGGACAAGGACGATGCGGCAGAGCGGCGCCAGATGATACTCATCGACAGGCATGGAGTGGCAGATGGTTGGACGGGCAGCCAATGTGTGGGATTTGCGGGTCATGTGATCGGCGAGGGCTGCGCTGTCGCTGGCAACATGCTCACAGGTCAGGCCGTGCTTGCCGGCATGATGGCCCGCTACCGCGACACTCTCGACAAATCGAGTTTTGCTCTCGCCCTGTTCGAGGCATTGCGAGCCGGTGCCGATGCGGGCGGCGACAAGCGCGGACTTGGATCGGCGGCACTTCGCATCCATGCTGACCAGGCGTTTGCAGAAATCGACATTCGCGTCGACCGATCCGAGCATCCTATAGCGTCTTTGGGCGACCTACTGAACGAGGCAAGCGCGGGCAGCTATTTCGACTTCTTCCGCTTAGTCCCGCGCCGCTGATCCGTTTCGCATACGCTCGCAGGACATTTCCGGCGAGCGTTGACCTGCCTGCGTCAGACGCAACCGATCAAGATGTGGCTCGCTCAATGTCTTCGCCACGCAGTCAACGAATATCCATGGGATAGACACTGAGCGTTTTACTTCACACTTGCAGCTTCTCGAAAGCCACAGTCACTGGCCTGCTTGCTGTTCGGGCTCGTTGACACGCCAGCGCCTGAGGTGCGTGTCATGGACCGATCAAGCTTTTAGATGCGCACTAATTAGGACGGGTAGCCTCACGCCATCGGCTATCGACGCCGCAAGGCGAAGCCAGCCGCCGAAATGGGAGACGCGGGCGAAGGCAACCTGGCCTGGCACTGTCGGAAGGTCGATGACCGTTCCCTCATCGCACCAGCGGACACCATCAGGCGACAGTTGGACGCGAAGCTGTGTCGTGGTGGCCGCTGCCTTGCCATCGAGCACCTGGAAATAAAGGATCGCTTCTTTTGCCCAGCCCACTTCATAGGGCTCGCTGGCGGCCTCGCCCTCCCAGATCGTGTTTCGCTCGACAACGATATATGCGCTTTCTCTGATCATTTAAAACTCGGCGGAAATACAAACGGAATCAACGTAGAGGAAGGCGCGCTTGTCGCTGTCGGTCTCGATCAGGAAACCGAAATTGAGCATGCCCCATAGATTTTTCATTGCCGGCATGCGGATGCTGCCGACGGCCTCGGGCGGAAACACCGTCTCGTTGCACTGGAAGTGCAGAGGCTGCATCTGATCGAGATCGAAATCGAGCCGCAGATAGGTCCAGTTGAGCTTGGTCGGCAGCTCATTGTAACAGAGCTGGTCCCGTCCGCCCGGCAGATCGTTCCATCCTTGGGGCGAGAGGTGGTAATGGCTGACCGTGTCGCCGGTATCGCCCACGGTGACGAAGGATGTTTCCTCGCCTTTGGTCTGCCACGTCTGGCGCAGCTCGCCATCCATGGCGTTGAGATAGCGCAGGTGTGGCATGACACGCTCGGCGGACGCCCCCTTCGATGCCATGCTCTGGAGATCGAGAAAAATGCCGAATGAGCGCACGTCGGTGTGCGACAGCAGCATTTCGTTGGCTTCGGGCTTTGCCGCGACATAGGCCTCAATGCGGATCGGCCCCGCTTTGCGGAAAGTCATGCGCTTGATAGCGCAGTTCTGGGCGCCGCGGGTGGGACGGGTCGCGATTTTGAGCGCATAGGTGCCGTCCACTCCGCCATGGCTCCCGGCATCCCAATGCGGGATGCTGGACAGCATGGGCTGGCTGTGTTGCGCATAACCGGGAAGCATGGCGTCGAGAGTATGCTCATAATTGCCCACAAGCTGTCCCCAGCCGCAAAATCCGCGATCGAAATCGTCGAACGAAAGAATGCGGGACATCGGATCGAAGCGGCTGAGCTTGGCATCGCTGTCACGCAGAGCGCGGCGCAACGCGCCGGGATCAATATGGTCCATGGAGATCATCCTTTCGTCGCGCCGGCAGTCAGGCCAGCCACGAGGTATTTCTGGGTCATGATGATGAAGAGCAGGATCGGCACGAGCTGCACGGTCGCGGCCGCAAAAACCACGCCCCACTGAATGCCGTCAAAGCTGTCATTGAGTTCGGCCAGTGCCAGCGGTGCCGTCTTGGCGAAGGAGCTGGTAAAGATGAAGGCGAACAGGAACTCGTTCCAGGCGAAGACGATGATGAACACCGCCACGGCCACGATGCCCTGTGCTGATAGCGGCAGGATCACCTTGCTGATCACCTGCAGGCGCGTTGCACCGTCGATGATCGCTGCTTCGTCCAGCTCGCGCGGAATCTGGTCGATAAAAGTCCGCATGACAAAAGTGCCGAGCGACACGAAAAACGCCGTGTAGAGAATGATCAGGATGAAGTGCGTATCGTTGAGGTTGAGCGCGTTCACTGCCGGGAACAGCGGAATAGTGATGACGATCGGCGGAATGAGCCGGATCGCGATCAGGAAGAAGGCGCTGACCGAAAGCAGGCGGCTGCGATAGCGCGAGTATGCATAGGCGGCCAGGAGGCTCACCAGCACCGCCAGCGAGGTGGTGCCGATGGTGACGATGAGGCTGTTGAACATTCCGGCAAAGATATTGCCTGCTTCCCGCCAGAGCCGCGCATAGTTGTCCAGTGTCGGCGTGAAGAACAGCGATGGCGGCGAGGCGAAGATGTCGCGCGGCAGTTTTAGCGACGACAGGAAGATCAGCGCGATAGGGAGCCCCGACCAGAAGCAGACGGCCAGCATGGCCAGGCCTTTGAGCAGGCGCGTGGGGTGGAGAGCATTACGCTTGGCCACGGAACATCTCCTTGTAGATGCTGCGCAGATAGACATAGGCGAGCGCGAAGGATGCCAGCACCAGCAGCCAGCCCGTAGCCGAAGCCGTGCCGAACGAGTGATACCTGAAGGCCTCGAGATAAAGGTAGACAGCCGACACTTCGGTCGTGCGTGCCGGACCGCCGCCGGTGAGCAACCAGACCTCGGAAAAGAGGCGGAAGGCGAAAATGTAACGGAACAGCATGGCGATCAGCATGGCCGGCAAGAGCAGTGGCAGGGTTAATCGCCGGAACTGTTGCCAGGGTGTGGCGCCGTCGATGGCGCCGGCCTCGTATAGATCGGTGGGAATAGCGAGCCGCGCCGCATAGAGAATGATGAATGTAAACGGCAGATGCAGCCAGACCGACAGCAGCGACACCATGATGAGGCCATGCATTGGCTCGACAGCCCATTCGAGTGTCGGCAGACCCAGCGCAGTCAGCGCCTGGCCGATCACCCCCGTCTGCGGTTCGAACAGAAAGCGCCAGATCACCACCGCCGATGCTTCGGTGACGGCATAAGGAGCAAGAATGATGGCCAGGATTGCCGGGCGCCAGCGCTTCCAACTCGCCAACAGCAATGCCATGCCGAGCCCGATCAGGATTTCGAGGTGAACGACAATCAGGATAACAATGACCGTATTGGTCAAAGCCCGCCAGAAATAGCCGTCGCTGAGAATTGTAATGTAGTTCTGCAGTCCTACGAAAATCGGCTGTTGACCGAACGAGGACGTATGGAACGACAGAAACAGCACGTAAAGCGACGGCACAAAGATAAGTGCGATCACCAGCAGCTGTGCCGGAGCGATTAAAACGTAAGGCGCGATGGGGATGCGAGTGTCCTTCACTGCAATCTCCTAAACTTCGATTTCACACACTTGACAGCTTATATGCTAAGTTGCAAGCTTAGAAACATAGCAAGCGAGGATGTCCTCAGATGGCTTTCGATGACGAGTTTGAATTGCCCAGTGCCGAAGCGGCGTCCGTACGCCTTGGCGAGGTGGTGTTAGAGTGGCTAAGCCGCGCGATCCTGGAGGGGCGCCTCAAAGTGGGCGATCCGCTGCCGGCTGAATCCCGGCTGGCTGCTGCCTTTGGGGTCAGCAAGCCCGTGGTGCGCGAAGCCGTTCGGGAACTCGCCGCTCTCGGCGTCGTTCATATCCAGCAAGGTAAGGTGGCGCGCGTTCGGGCCGTCGATGCCGGTCCGCTGGTGCAATTTTTCCGTTTTGCCGTCAGCGAAAACGATCGTGGCCTGGCCGATGCCAACGAGTTGCGCAAGGTTATCGAGCCGCACACCGCAATGCTCGCGGCGCGCCGAAGCACTGCCGCCGAACAGACGCATCTTACGGCGGCCATCAAGGCCATCGAGGATAGCGTCGGTCGCCCGGAAGCGTTCACCGATGCCGATATCCTTTTTCACGAAACCATCGCGGCGATGACGGGCAATCGCCTGCTGTCGCTGCAAATGCAGGGCCTGCGCTCGGTCATCCGCGGTGTGAGCCAAATTCTCACTACGCGTCCGTCCCGCACCGCTAAGGAGTGGGATGCAACCGTCGCGCGGCATCGCGCCATCCATGACGCTATCGTCGCGCGGGATGAAATCCGTGCCTCGGCGGCCATGGTCGAACATTTCGGCGCCGCCGACGCCGCCATCGACGAGATGACGGCCCTGTGGCGCAGCCGGCGCGGCAATACATCCGCCGCCTGACATCAAGTTTTCCAAGGGAGGAATATCATGACGAAACTATCGCTGGCGCTCACGCGGCGCCATGCACTGGCTTTGCTCGGCGCAACCGCGGCGGGCACCATGTTCGGGGGCCGCGCTTTCGGGCAGCAAACTGTGGTCGAGGCCTTTGGGCATCGCGTGCACCAGAATGCCGCGACGACCGGCAATGGCGGCGATCTGGTCGGTCCATTCACGGCGGAAACCGGCATCGGCGTCAACTGGACTGTGTTGGGCGACAACAATGCCATCCATGAGCGTCTGCTGCGCGAAGTGTCGCTGTCGTCCGGCGGTATTGACGTCGGCTACATGCTCAACCGCTACGCTACGCCGCAGAACCTGTCGCTGTTCGAGCCGCTCGACGATTTCATCGCCGCCAAGCCGGTCGAGGCGTTCGACGATTTCAGCCCGGGCCTGCTGGCGCCGGTGCAGCACGAAGGCCAGCTTTATGGCCTGCCCGTGCGCCATGCGACTAACACGGTCGTCTACAACGAAAAAATCATGGAAGAGCGTGGCATTGCCGTGCCAACGACTTTCGAGGAATTCCTTGAGGCTGCGCGTCAGGGCACGTTCAACCGCGACGGCCAGGACGTCTTCGGTCTCGCATTTGCAGGCATGCAGCTATCCTTCTTCGTCAGCATGGCCCGCGCCTATGGCGGCGACTATATGACCGCCGACGGCAGGATCACCGCCAATGAGGAGCCGGTCATCCGCGCCCTGACGGAACTGGCCAAGCTTTATGCAGAAGGCGTCATTCCGCGTGGCTTCACCGCCGATAGCGGCGACGACTCCACCATCCTTAGCAATCAGGGCCGCGCCCTGTTCACGCTTTCGAACTATGCGGGCCTTGTGCGCCGCAACTCGCCCGAGGAAAGCGGCGACTATGCCGGTTCGTTCAAGCCGCTGCACCTGCCGATGGCAGAGGGCTTCGAGAATGCAGGTCCATATGCCGGGACCATCGAGTTCTGGTCGATCATGATCCCGCGCAATAGCAGCAAGAAGCAGGAAGCCTTCGACCTCATTCATGCGCTGACCACGCCCGATGCGCAGGTTGCCATGGCGCTCAACGGCAATGGTCCGACCCGCTGGTCAGTCTATTCCCGCCCGGAAATTCAGGAACTGCTGCCCTTTGCGGACCATGAGGCAGCGGCGCTGACCTCGGCGCGCCCGCATCTGCCGGCCTTCAACGCAGTGGCGCGCGTGCAGGACATTTTCCTCGAGGAAAGCCAGGCTGCGGTCCTTGGGCACAAGCCGGCAGAGCAAGCCATGGCCGATGCCGTTCGTCGTGCCGAACCGCTGGTTAACGCCGGCTGATCGCCTGTAGCCGGGCTGCCGCAAAGGGCGGCCCGGTTTCTCTCTTCATCCTGAGGTTTTTCGATGCTTCCGCCCAGCGTTACTGCTGCCGACGTTAAGGTCACTGATGTGATCGCCTATCCCATGTTGCATGACGCACCCAGTTCGGGCGGGACGTCGTGGAAGAACACTGATCGCATGGCGATCGTGATCATCGAAATCCGCACCGACGCCGGCATTGTCGGTATCGGCGAATGCCTGGGGCGCTTCGGCTCGGCCGCCTATGCCGAAGCGGTGCGCCAGCTCTTCCTGCCTAAGCTGCTGGGCAAATCGCCGTTCGCAGCGGTGGACCTGCAGCTCGATATGCGCCGGGCGCATTCGGGCCGAGCAGGCGGCATGACGGGCGAATGCATGGCGGGGATCGACATCGCCCTTTGGGACATCATGGGCAAGATTGCTGGCCTGCCGATCTCGGCATTGCTTGGTGGTAGCATCGGCAAGTCGGTGCCGTGCTACGGTTGCTCGATCCCCTGGACGGAAGACGAGAGCAAGCTCAAGGAAATCGTTGATCGGGCCAAGGCCAAGGGCTTCAAGATGGCCAAGGTCAAGTTCGGTGGTCCGCTCAAGGAGGGGATTCGTCACCTCGAACTGGTGCGCAAGCTGGCCGGCGATGAGCTCGATCTCTCCGCCGATGCGAACTGGGATTTCTCGGTTGCCGATGCGGTGCCGCTTGGTCACGCCATGGCGGCGCTTGGCTATATCTGGCTTGAGGAGCCGCTTCCGCCCGAGGATATAGAGGGCTACCGCACGCTGGCCGAGAAGGTTCCGATCCCGCTGGCAGCCGGGGAAAGCGACTACAATGGCTGGCATGCCAGCCAGCTCGTCGCGTCGCGCGCCATCAGCTTCGTTCAACCCAATGTCACCCGCGCCGGTGGCATTACCGAAGTGCGCCGCATTTACGATCTCGCCCATCTCAACCACGTCGCCTATGCGCCCCATAATGGTGGCAGCGGCATCGTCTGCGACGTCGCAACATTGCATCTCGCGGCGGCAGCGCCAAATCTGTTCATGGTCGAGTCGGTGTGGAGCGAGGACCCGTTCAAGTCGGACCTCGGCACGATCAAACGGTCGAGCGATCGCCTTGCCGATGGGATGGTCACCGTGCCCGACGGGCCGGGTCTCGGTCTCGATCTCGACTGGGATATGGTGCGGCGCAGCGCTCCAAAGGACTAGAGGCACAGTGTATAAGCCATTCGATCTTACAGGCCGCCGGGCCCTGGTCACCGGTAGCGATAGCGGCATTGGTCGGGCCATCGCGCTGGGCCTTGCCGCGCACGGCGCCGACATCGTGCTGCATCATCTCGACGATGCAGGCGGCGTAACCCAGCTTGCTGATGAGGTCGTTGCGCTCGGGCGCAAGGCCGATTGCGTCCGGCAGGATCTCGCTGCAAGCGGTGGCGCCGATGCACTGGCAACGGCGGCGGGCTCGGTCGACATCCTCGTCCTCAATGCCGCTCTCGAGATGCGCAAGCCCTGGACAACGCTCACCCCTGCCGATTTCGAAGCCGGTACCAGTGTCAACCTATTGGCTAATGTGCGGCTGTTGCAGCTGTTCGTTCCCCTGATGCAGGAGCGTGGCTGGGGCCGCGTGCTCAGCATCGGTAGTATCCAGCAACAGCGGCCGCATCTGGATTCCCTGGTCTATGCCAGTGCCAAGGCGGCCATGCTGCATGTCATCCGCAATCTTGCCCGCCATGCGGCACCCTCAGGCGTTACCCTCAACAACCTTGCGCCCGGCGCTATCCGTACACCCAAGAACGACACGCGTTACCAAGACCCGGCTTTCCGCGAACGGGTAGTGCGCAAGATCCCGGCGGGGCGCGAGGGTCGCCCAGAAGATCTCGTTGGTGCTGCACTGCTGCTCTGCTCGGATGCAGGTGCCTATATCACCGGCGCCGATCTCATGGTCGATGGCGGCTGGAACATTGCCGATGCCACATAGCGCGTCTGCGTCGGATAGCGGCATCCAAATTCTCCCCGGTCCGCGCGCCGAGTTTGGCGAAAGCCCGTTTTTCGACGCCCGTGACGGCTCGGTGGTTTATGTCGATACACTTGGCTCCATCATCCGGCATGGGAGTGGTGACGAATGCGCCAGGTGGCCGGTGGGGCAGGGGATATCCTTTGCGGTGCCATCGGTCGGGGGCGGCTACATCGTCGGTCTGGCGCAGCGCGGCATTTGCCGGTTCGACCCCATCTCCGGCTCGGTCGATCCGATTGGCGTCGACTTGCCTACAGGGCACCAGAGCAATGACGCGACGCTTGATGCCGAGGGTCGGCTGATCTTCGGTACACGCTCGACCGACAAGGCCTCGTTTGACGGCGCACTCTTCGCCGTTGACGAGGGTGGAAGTCGCATGATTGCCCAGGGTTTTGGCCTGATCAACGGCTTGGCCGTCGATGCCAGGGCCGGACGGCTCTTCGTTGCGGACACGCATCCGGACATCCAGGCGGTCTGGCGCTACGACTACGATCTGGCCAGCGGCAAGCTGGGCTATCGGCAAGAAATCTTCGACTTCAAGAGTCGGCAGGGCCGACCCGACGGCGCCGCGCTCGATGCAGATGGCAATCTGTGGCTCGCTGAAATCGGCGGCAGTGCCATTGTCTGCCTTTCGCCCGACGGCGTGCTGCTCGACGACATTGCGCTGCCCGTCAGCATGCCCACCAAGCTCTGTTTCAATGCGAGCAACCGCCTGTTCATCACCACGGCATCGCGGGGCATCGACCGCGCGCGCGAGCCGGCTGCAGGACGAATGCTCGGGCTCGATATGGCGGGCGCAACAATTACCGCGCTGGCTGCGGTCTAGACACCAGGAGAAACAACATGGCGAAGGTGCTGATTGAAAAGGCCATCAAGTCCTTTGGCAACGTGGAGGTGATCCACGGTGTGTCGGTCGAGATCGAGGACGGACAGTTCGTCGCTCTGGTCGGGCCGTCGGGTTGCGGCAAGTCCACCTTGCTGCGAATGATTGCCGGTCTTGAGGATATTACCGCGGGCACCATCCAGATCGGCGACCGCGTGGTCAACGACCTGCCACCCAAGGATCGTGACATCGCCATGGTGTTCCAGAGCTACGCGCTTTATCCGCACATGACCGTGGCGGCGAACATGGCTTTCTCACTTGATTTGGCCAAGGTCGACAAGGCCGAGCGCGATCGCAAGGTCAATGCCGCCGCTGAAATGCTGGGCCTGATGCCGCTGCTTGATCGCTACCCGCGCCAGCTTTCCGGTGGCCAGCGGCAGCGCGTCGCCATGGGGCGTGCGCTGGTGCGCGCGCCGGCAGTATTTTTGTTCGACGAGCCGCTGTCCAATCTCGACGCCAAACTGCGCGTGCAGATGCGCGCTGAGCTCAAGGAACTGCACCAGCGCGTCCGCACCACGACCGTCTATGTCACGCACGATCAGGTGGAAGCCATGACCATGGCCGACAAGATCGTGGTCATGCGCGACGGCATTATCGAACAGGTTGGCTCGCCGCTGGACCTCTACGATCTACCGGCCAACATGTTCGTGGCTGGCTTTATCGGCTCTCCATCGATGAACTTTCTCGCGGGTCAGCCGGAAGGCGGAATATTCGTTACAGAAGACGGCATCCGGTTGAGTGACAACGCGCCAGGCAATGCGGCTACGCTCGGAATCCGGCCCGAACACATTGCGCTTGGTGGCGACCTACAAATGCAGGTTTCGGTGGTTGAACCAATGGGTGCGGAGACCGTCATCATCGGCAAGCTTGGCAATCAGAAGATTATGGCCGTCTTCCACGAGCGGGTCACTATTGCGCCCGGCGACACGATCGATGTTTCCTTCGCTTATGCTGAAGGGCACTTTTTTGACCATGAAGGTCGCAGAATTAGTGATGCAGCACGAGAGGTGTCGCCCATCTGAGCGGCCAGTCTGATCCTGCCTTCGCGGTGCAAGTAAGCTAATCGACCAAATCTGTTTAATCGTCAGCCCACGCCTGGCGCCAACTTGCTTGCCGGCAAGCCGGGCTGGCCTGCCATATCCTGCAATTCGGCCAGCCGACATGCCGACGAGCCGAATTAAGTGCGTGATTTTAGGTTTTGTAAGTTCCAGTTTTGGCAACGCCCAACGGTAGCTGACTCACTGAATATTTACTGCGTTAGATCCACACTGATCGCCCCGTACTTTCGCAGCCGTGGCTTGCAAGCACTGCGGCTGACGGTTCGATTAACTGCTCGCTCCCGTCATGCAAAAGGAATGCGGCTGTCTGCGGCTCGCGAAAACCTTCGATCACTGCTGGGGTGGCCCGCTGGTAGATGCCGCGTAACATGCGCAGGCACCCGCTATGGGTGACAATCAAATGGCGGGACTCAAGGGAAAGTGTAGAGAGCCAATCGCGCAGGCGGGCCGTGACGTCGGCTTTGCTCTCGGCGCCGGGCATGCGGTAATTCCAGGGATCTGTCTGCTGGGCATCAAGTTCGTTTTGTCGGGCCTTCCGAATATCCTCATGCGTAAGGCCCTCCCATTCGCCGTAACGGCGCTCGACCAGTGCATCCGGGCATTGAAATTGGCTGAATGGCACGGCGAGCGTATCCGCCAGGATTGAGGCCGTCTGGCGCGCCCGGCCCAGAGGGCTACTCCAGAATGACCAGTTACCCTTCGGCTGCTGCACTATGGGCACCAGCGTTTCGGCCACGGCAAAGGCCTGCCTGATGCCATTGAGCGTCAAGGGCGTGTCCCGGCGTCCCTGCAGACGTCCCTGGGCATTCCATTGTGTCTCGGTGTGCCTCACGACCAATATCTGCGGCAGTTTTCCTGTCATTGTGTCTCACTCCCGTGTTCTTGTTGTAATGGCCGTCACGGCTGCAAGCCGCGTGCCACTGCACCAAGCCTTGCAAATGCCCGATCCATGCGCGGCATTCGGTCATTTCTGACCCATCGGCCCAAGACGGGTGTTACCAAACTTACCCAATTTCAATCCGGCCAAGCCGGCTTGCCAAGTCCAGGTTGATGACCGGTGGCGTGTGCTCACCTAGCTTTCGCTTTGAGAAACCTTTGCTTTTTCCGGTGAGGCTATCCCCACAAGGCATAGGCAAGCCGAAATGGCATGGCGCTTGCGATGATGAGACCGCGCCATAAACAAAAACCGGGCGCGCGGAGGATCATCATGAAAAAAGTTCTACTGGCGCTTAGCGCCGGTCTCCTGTTGTCGACTGCAGCGTTCGCACAGGGCACCGTTACGGTGGTCACATCCTTCTCGAAGGATATGACCGACCCGATCAAGGCAGCGTTTGAAGCGGCACGCCCCGGCTATATTTTGGACGTGCAGAACCGGAACACCAATGCGGGCGTCACTTTCCTTGAGGAAACCCGTTCTAACAATCAGGTCGATCTGTTCTGGGCCTCGGCGCCAGACGCCTTCGTTACGCTGAAGAACGAGAACCTGCTGGCCCAGTTCGAGCCTGACGCCGAAGGTCTGCCCGATACTATCGGCTCGTACAGCGTTAACGATCCGGAGGGTTATTTCTTCGGCTTCGCGGCATCGGGCTACGGCATGATGTGGAACAACCGTTATCTCGACGCCAATGGGCTCACCCCGCCGGCCGAATGGGATGATCTGGCCGCGCCCCAATATCATGACCACGTCATCATTGCCGCGCCATCGCGCTCGGGCACCACGCACCTGACCATCGAAACCATTCTTCAGGGCGAAGGCTGGGATGGCGGCTGGGGACTGCTCAAACGCATTGGGGGCAATTTCCAGCAGGTCAGCGATCGCTCGTTCGGCGTGCCTGATGCTGTCAATTCCGGCCAGTCCGGCGTCGGCATCGTCATCGACTTCTTTGGCTTCTCGGCCATGGCCAGCGGCTTCCCGGTGAGCTTTGAATATCCCTCGGTCACCACGGTGGTTCCAGCCAACGTCGCCATTGTGGCAAACGCGCCCAATCAGGACGGCGCCGAGACCTTCATCAATTTCCTCTTGTCAGAAGAAGGTCAGCTCGAATTGTTCCACCCGGCCATCCAGCGCCTGCCGATCAATCCGGCAGTGTATGATCGTGCGCCCGAGGGCCTGCCGAACCCGTTCGAAGACGAGAAGTTCCAGTCGATGATCGCATTTGACGGCGACCTCTCCTCTGGCCGCACCGCCGTCGTCGATGCGCTGTTCGACCAGACCATCACGTTCCAGCTCGACAATCTGCGTGCTGCCGTAGCGGCCATTCACGCCGCAGAGGCCGCTCTTGAAGGCCAGGACAATGCGGAAGCACAGGCATTGGTGGATGAGGCCATCGCGTTGATTTCGGCAAGCCCGATCACCGAGCAGGAAGCCAGCAGCCGTGAAATCGTCGATGCCTTTGAAGGCGGCGACCAGGCTTCGGCGCGCCAGTCGCAGCTTGAGCAGGCATGGGCTTCCGCCGCCCAGGCTAATTACACGGCGGCGCGGGAAAAGGCCCAGAGCGCAAGCGCGCTGCTGAACTGATCCTCCCACATCGGCAAAGCAAAGGTCCGTGTCATTTCTAGAATGGCACGGACCACCAGAGGGGCGTGCAGACGCTTCCGTGCTTTTGCACCAATTCGTGAGACACCGATGACTGATATGAGTATGGCCCCGGTCAGGGCCCGCAAGGGGTTCTCTGGCCTCGTGCTCCTGATGCTGGGCATAGGAGCTTTCCTGCTGCTGTTTCTGCTGATCCCGGCAGGAACGGTTATCTATGTGGCCTTTACCGAAAAGGGCACGGGCGCGCTGACGCTGGTCAATTTCCTCGACTTCTTCGAAAACGACCTGTTCAAGCGAAGCTTCGTCAATTCGGCCTACGTGTCCGCAATGTCGGTCGTCTGGGCGAGCATTTTCGCATTGCCGCTAGCGGTCATAACGACCCGCTTCGAATTCCGTGGCGCCGTTATTATCCAGACCCTGGGCTTTCTGCCTCTGATCATGCCGCCATTCGTGGGCGCAGTCGCCATGCTGCTGCTGTTCGGTCGCAACGGCACGGTCAATCTGTGGCTCGACCAATATCTCGGCATCAAGCTGCCGTTCATGGAAGGGCTCAACGGGGTCATTTTCGTGCAATCGCTGCACTATTTCCCGTTCATTCTCATCAACGTCTCCAACAGCCTGCGCCAGATCGACGTGTCGATGGAAGAAGCGGCGCAAAATCTCGGCTCAAGCGGCTTCCGCCTGTTCCGCAAGATCGTCTTCCCGCTCGCCATGCCGGGCTATCTGGCGGGTGCCGCACTGGTTTTCGTCAAGGTCTTCGACGATCTGGCGACACCACTACTGCTTAATGTCACCGACATGCTCGCCCCACAGGCTTATCTGCGGGTCACCTCGATCGGCCTGTCCGATCCGATGGGCTATGTGATCGCAACGATCCTGATTGCAGTGTCCGTCTTTGCCATGTGGGCCTCGGTCGCCCTGATGCGGGGCAGGGATTATGCCACAGTGCAACGCGGCGGTGGGGGGCTCGCCAAACGTAAGCTGAAACCGCGCGAAGCGGTGCTGGCCTATGGCGTGGTTATTCTCGTCCTGCTGCTCGTACTGTCGCCGCATATCGGGCTGTTGCTGCTCTCCTTTGCCACCATCTGGTCCTTCAGCGCCCTGCCAGACGGCTACACCATGGCCCATTATGGTCGCGTCATCGGCGAGAGCTCGATCTACATCAAGAACACGCTGATCTATGCCTCCACTGCCGGCCTGATCGACGTCGTCATTGGTGGTGGCATTGCCTATCTCGTGCTCCGCACAAAACTGTTCGGGCGGCAATGGCTCGATTGGGCGGCAACGGCGGCGCTCGCTGTGCCCGGCGTCGTTCTCGGCATAGGGTATCTGCGTACCTTCTATGGCGTTACCCTGCCAAACGGCACATCGCTCGCCAGCCTGCCAATCATGATCATTCTGGCGCTTGCGGTGCGGCGTCTGCCCTATGCGCTGCGGGCAATCTTTGCGGCGATGCAGCAGATTTCTGTGTCGCTTGAAGAGGCCTCGGAAAACCTCGGGGCCAACAAGACCCGCACAGTTCGCCGTATCGTCCTGCCATTGATGTTGGGCGGTCTGCTTGCCGGCTTCGTTACAAGTTTTGCGACGGCAGCCGTCGAACTTTCGGCAACCCTGATGCTGATCCAGTCCAACAACGACGCGCCTATCGCCTATGGCCTCTACATGTTCATGCAGTCGCCTGCCGGCCGTGGCCCCGGTGCCGCGCTTGGTGTCATCGCGGTCCTGCTCGTCGCCATCTGTACCTTTGTTTCCCATGTCGTCATCGAACGCAGCCAGAAATCACTCGGATTGAAAAAATGACCAAAGACAGCGCTGTTTCCGAGATGCGGATTGATCCGCAATCCATTACCATCGAGGGCGTCAACGTCCATTACGGTGCCCTTCATGTGCTCAAGGACATCAACCTCGAGATCAAGCCGGGCGAGTTGTTCGCATTTCTCGGGCCATCGGGCTGTGGCAAGACCACGCTCCTGCGCCTGATCGCTGGCTTCCTCTCCGCCAGCGCGGGCCGGGTTGTGGTCGGCAATGCCGATCTCACCAATACCCCGCCCTGGAAGCGCGATGTCGGCATGGTGTTTCAGTCCTATGCGCTGTGGCCACACATGACTGTGCGCAAGAACATTGCCTTCGGCCTCGAAGAGCGACGCCTGCCTAAGGCGGAGATCGATGAGCGGGTCGATGCCGCGCTGGATTTGGTCGGCATGCGGCACCTGGCTGATCGCCGTCCGTCCCAGCTTTCGGGCGGCCAGCAACAGCGCGTGGCTGTGGCACGCACCATCGTCATTCGTCCCAAAGTGCTGCTGCTCGATGAACCGCTATCCAATCTGGACGCCAAGATGCGCGTTCAGGTGCGTCAGGAATTGCGCGAACTCCAGCTCAGGCTCGGCCTCACCACCATCTTCGTGACCCACGATCAGGAAGAGGCCAATACGATCTGTGACCGTATTGCGGTGTTTAGCGAGGGCCAAATCCAGCAGGTGGGAGCGCCTATGGAGCTCTATGCGAACCCAGCAAACCTGTTCGTTGCCAGTTTCCTCGGCACGGCCAATATCATCGAGGGATCGGTATCCGGAATCGGTGCCAACCGTATGTTCACGACATCGAGCAGCATCGCTATTCCCGTGCCAGCAGATGCCGTCGTGCCTCCGGGGGCCAAGCTGGTCTTCAGGCCGCAGCATTGCTCGCTGACCCCCACCAATCCAGATGACATCAGGCTGACGGGCACCGTCGATACCCTCGAGTTCCTCGGCGCTGCTGTGCGGTATGAGCTAAAGATGGGGGCCGACCGGCTGCTGATCGAACTGCCTTTCCAGAGCGCCGAAACTGTGAAGAAGGAAGGTGACATTCTCGAAACCTACCTGCCGCGCAGCGCCATGCTTTGGCTGGCCAATTAGCGCGGTCAATAAGGCGAAAGCGGTAGATATTTGCCGCTTTCGCAACTTTGCCTCAGCAGGCTCTTGGTTTAGCGTCTGGGCGGAAATCTTGATGTGCCAGCGCCTGGGGAGGGGCGAGGCCGATGAACACCTTGGGGCGATTGATCACCCGCGTTGCCACGGCAGCGGGCCTTCTGGGGTTGGCCAATATCGCATTGGCGAATGAGGAGCTTGTTGTCCTGACCTCGTTCCCGCCGTCGTTTTACGAGGTGTTCGTCGACCGCTTCGCGCAATCACACCCCGACATTGAGATCAAAATTATCCAGCGCAGCACGGCCAGCGGTGTTCATTTCCTTCTCGAAAGGGAACATGTCGATGTCGATCTGTTCTGGGTGTCCTCGCCGGACGCCTTTGAACTCCTGAAATCGGAAGGGCAATTGCAAAAAGTCCCCTTCGATAATCCAACGAGCCAGACCGCCATTGCCGGGCATCCGGTGCATGATCCGGAAGGCTATTATTACGGCTTTGCCTTTTCCACCTTTGGCGTCGCCTACAATTCCCAATATCTCGCCGATCATGGGCTTGAAGTGCCGTTCCGATGGCAGGACCTCGCCACGCCTGCCTATGCGGGACATTTGGGGATCACTTCTCCTGCCCGGTCCGGCACATCCCATTTTATCGTCGAGGCGATCCTGCAGACTTTCGGCTGGGACGAAGGCTGGGCCATGCTGTCGCGCATGGGCGGAAATCTTTCTACGATAACGGCGCGCAGCTTCGGTGTGCTTGACGGCATAGAACAGGCCCGGTTCGGGATCGGCCCCACCATCGATTTCCTGGCCTTTACCGGTGGGCCGACCCCGGACACAATAGGCTATCGGGCACTGGAGCCCCTCTTTCTGGCCCCCGCCAGCATTGCCGCGCTGCAACGCAGCCAGAACACGAAAGCGGCAGTGATATTTGTCAATTTCCTGATGTCACCCGAAGGCCAGCGCCTGCTTATGGATCCTGAAATCGGCCGCATACCGGTGGATGACGACCTACGGTCCATAGCGCTTGCCCAGCAGGGTCTTGGTCTGGCGGAAGCCAAAGCTGATGACGGCCTTGTGTTCGACGCTGCTCTGTCCGCCCGGCGATATGAGCTGGTCAACATCATCTTCGACGAGTGGGTGGTGGCAAACCGCCAAGCCTTGAGCGACAATTGGCAACGCCTAAACCCAGACATGCCCGAACACGCATCGGCATTGGCGCTGCTGAGCGCACCACCCATTACCGAGGCGCGCGCCGATACCATTATGGCCAACGGGGTCATGCGCGGCGCTTCCGGCGATAGTCTCATGTCCGAGGCGCAGCAGGGCGTACTTGCCGAGATACGCAGCGCCTTGCAGGCCAATATCGCAGCCGCAGAGGTGATCCTGAACTCCAAGCCGGCAGCCCAAGTTGAACGCAATTAGTAGCCCAGAGACGATGTTGAAGCGCGGCTGGGGCATCGGCACAAGGCTGGCTCTGGCGTTCGCGCTTGTGGTCGGCATGTCGAGCATAGCATGCCTTGCCGGGCTACTGCTCTATGAACGGCTCTCGGCCGAGATGCAGCAGATTGCGCAACGCGAACTGCCGCGTCTGTCTACAGCCACTCGGCTCGCCCGCCTTGGTGCCGATATCAACGCCAATGTGTCCCTACTATCGCGCGCCGAGACCGAGACGGATTTCAACACATTGCACCACGATGGCGAAGCCTTGCTCGGAGAGCTTTTGGCGATCATCGCGTCCTCCACAGTCCTCGACAATGAGGGCGGACTCAGCGTTGGCGTGTCAGACCTTTCGGCCAGTCTCGAGAAACTCAAGCAAGAGGCCGCGCGCCGCTTTGCGCTTGAGGCCAGTATGCGTGCATTGGTCGGTGAATTGCGCTGGCTGCAATCGGACCTGATCTTTGAGATCGAGCCATTGATCGACGATGCCCGGTTCAACCTTGAGCGCGATCTCGATATGTCGGCCCCACCGAGCCTCATTTTGCGCGAGAACGACCGCAGTCAGGCGCTGTTGGTCACCCTCGCACAAGCCAATCTCGCTATCGGTCTGCTGACACGCGTATCGGAATTGTCCACCCGCTCCGGTATCAATGATGTGTTCTCCTTCCTTGATGATAGCGCCGATGATCTGCGCAGCAGTATCGCCGTCCTCTCCATATGGCCGGACAGCATTACCGTCCGCCAACTGGCTCAGAGAATTGTCCAACTCGCAGATCGCCGTACCGGCATCCCCGCGCTGACGCTCGAAGAGATTTCCGTACTGGAGGAGATGAACGCCATCTACCTCGATGCACAGCGCGCGGTGGAGACCTTGGGGCGCCAGATCGGCGTCGAAGTGGCCAGTAGCGAAGAAAACTCACAAAAAGCGTCCGTAAATGTCGAGATCGTTTTGACCCTGGGTCGCATCCTGCTGCTGATCATCGTTGGCGTTTCGATCGCTGGCGCCTGCGCCGTCGCCTATTTCTATGTGCATCGCAATCTGGTGCTCAACATTCGCCGGCTGGCCGCCGATGCCGTTAACGTCTCCGAAGGTCGGCCCGCATCGGCGCCGGCGCTGCATCGCAATGATGAGCTGGGCGATCTGGCGGCGGCCCTACGCAAATTCCGCCAGACACGGGATGAGCTCATCCAGTCGGCCAAACTCGCCGCCGTTGGCCAGATGGCAACTGGCATCGCCCACGAGCTCAATCAGCCACTTTCGGCTCTCCGCTCCTACGCCTTCAACGGCACACGGCAACTCGACATCGGCAAAACTGCCGAGGCCCAGCAGAGCTTTGTCAGAATTTCCGCCCTCGTCGAGCGGATGGGCAATCAGATCAACCACATGCGACGCTTCTCACGCCTGCCTGCCGCCCGTCTGAATGCCACCTCGGTCGCCACGGCAATTGATGAAGCCATAGCCCTGCTCAAGCATCGCTTTGACGAGGAAAATGCTGAAATTGTCTATGATCCCAACGGTGCCTTGAGTGTCTTCGCCATCGCCGAGCCGGTCAAGCTCGAACAGGTGCTCGTCAATCTCATCTCCAATGCCCTCGATGCGCTGCCGGCAAAGGGCGAGCGTTCGATCTCCATTGGCGTCGAAAGCGGCGACGCCATCGTCTCCATTCGCATCACCGACACCGGTAGCGGTATCATGGCCGAAGACCGTTCCCGGGTCTTTGATCCGTTTTTCACGACCAAGCAAGCCGGTGCGGGTCTTGGCCTTGGCCTTTCTATCTCACGCAGTCTGGCCAGCGATTTTGGCGGTAGGCTCGTGCTGGAAAGCAGCGGTTTGCGCGGGTCGAGCTTTCTTCTGACCATGACCGAGGCCCCAAGTGAATAGCATCGAAGTCTATTTCTGCGACGATGACCCCGAGGTTCTCGAAGCTTATACGATGTCTTTCGAGATCGAGGGGCTGAAGGTGCGTGCCTTTTCCTCGGCCGCTCACCTGATCGCCGAACTGCGGGCGGGCGCGCACTGCGTCGTCCTGTCGGACATGCGCATGCCTGGCCTGGATGGCTTTGAACTCCTGCGGCAGATCCACCAGATCGATCAGGACATACCAGTGCTGTTTTTGACTGGCCATGGCGACGTGCCCATGGCCGTGCAGGCTCTGCGTCAGGGCGCATGGGATTTCATCGAGAAGCCCGCCGACCCGGTGGTGCTGATCGAGACCCTCAACCGTGCGATGGACAATCGCCGTATCGTCCTCGAAAATCGCTATTTACGTTCGGTCCTCACCGACCCAAATTCTGTCAGCGGACGGATATTGGGCAATTCACAGCCCACCCAATATCTGCGTCAGACATTGATGCGCCTCGCCAACACCTCGGTGGATGTGCTGCTGCTGGGCGAAACCGGTACGGGCAAGGAAGTCGCGGCGCGCATTCTGCACGATTTCGGCGTCGGCCAAGAGGCCCCCTTCGTGGCGATCAATTGCGGGGCGCTGGCCGACTCGGTCATCGAGTCCGAATTGTTCGGCCATGAAGCCGGCTCTTTCACCGGCGCCGACAGGCAGCGCATCGGCAAGATCGAGCAGGCCAACGGTGGTACGCTCTTTCTCGATGAAGTTGAATCCATGTCCATGGCGGCGCAGGTGCGTCTCTTGCGCGTCCTGCAGGAGCGCACGCTGGTGCGCATGGGCGGTAACAAAGAAATTCCCCTCAAGCTGCGCATTGTGACCGCGGCAAAGGACGATCTCATTGCCCTCGGCAGCACGGGACAGTTCCGCGAAGATTTGGCCTATCGTCTCGATATTGCCCGGGTAGAACTCCCCCCGCTGCGCGCCCGAGGCGAGGATGTTCTGGTCATTTTCGAGCATTTCCTAAGTCTTGCCGCTCGACGCGAAGGTCATGCTCCTCCGCCGATCCCGCCAAGCCTTCGCGCTGCCCTGCTCGAACATGACTGGCCTGGCAACATAAGAGAAGTCCGCAACCGGGCCGAGCGGCTTCTTCTTGGTATGGAGGAGCTGGAACCGTCTGCGGCTATTAAAACGGATAATGCAAACACTCTCAAGGATCAGCTTGATCGTGCCGAACGCGCGGCCATCGAAGAAGCCCTAAGTGTTCATCGCAATCATCTTGGTAGAGTGGCTGATGCGCTAGGGGTGTCACGCAAAACGCTATACTTAAAAATGCGCAAGTTAGGCCGAAAATTCGCGGGTGACAGAGACTGATATTGCGTCTTATGTGTTGGCCGTATGTTTCTGTTATGGCATGTTATGTTTTAGTCAGCACTCGCCTGGCGACGTCGGCCTCCTTGAGAATCGACGATTTCATCGTGGCATTGTGTTAAGCACCAGACAGCGAACTCGTGGGTCCACTCGTCCTAAGCCGGCCCGATGTATTTTCGTTGAGATCGGCTGGCTCAATCCCTCATTTCCATTTTTCATAACTGTAGCCGCTGGGGCGGAATGGCAGCTTTCGGGACGTTGCGCGATCAGCTTGAAGGGTAGGGATGGGGCGCAAAACAGACAGTAGTGCTGATCCGTCGCGGCAGACGGCCTAAAGTCCAGCGCCCCGCTACAGCTCTCGAACTAGTGGGTAATTCCGCCAACCATATCGGTGTAAAAACCCCCGACGTCGCGAGACGCCGGGGTTGATTGGTCGGAGTAGAGTGATTCGAACACTCGACCCCCTGCTCCCGAAGCAGGTGCGCTACCAGGCTGCGCTATACTCCGTCAGGATCGTGACTTCGGGCTGTGCCGGACCAATCCGGCTGTGTCGCGATGTGGCGGCGTTATAGCTGCGCGCCCCATACTGTTCAAGCGCTTCCACAACCTTTTCTTTCACCCAGACATCATGTTGCGAAGCAAAGACAAACGGTGTAGGAACCGCGCCAGTTGGGGCGTCGCCAAGTGGTAAGGCATCGGTTTTTGGTACCGACATTCCCAGGTTCGAATCCTGGCGCCCCAGCCACGATTCTGCACGTCTGTCAATATCCCTTGCGTTACGGGCTTCGAGTTATCCAGAGCAATCGTGCTCGAGGGCTTGAGTCGTAGTAACTGGGGTACATGCCTGTGATACATAAGGCAGGTACACAATGGCACGCGGTCCCCATCTTCTTCGTCGAGGCGCCGTCTATTACTGGCAGCGCCGATTGCCGACTCACATCGCAAAGCGCTTGCGAATCTCTCATGTCAAGGTGCCCCTTGGAACCAAGGACTTTGCTATTGCCCGTCGCCTGGTCCCGCCGCTTGATGCGCTGGCAATGGAGGTGTTTGTGGACAAAAGTACAGAGATCAGCCGGTAGCAACTCGGCGCCATCTTCAAATCGGTGCTGGTCGAGCACCAGCAGAAGCTCGGCCTCCTGGCTGACATCGAACGGGCGAACCCGACATCGGAGCGGCCCGACCTGCTGGAAGCGGAACTGGCGCAGGGTCTGGCCTACAAACTTCTGTCTCAACAGGGCGTCAACGCTCATATCGGTGACGAGGAGCAGCGGCGACTATCGGGGGAAGGGCGTGGCACCGACTTCATCATCAAGGTGATCGAGCAGATCGCCCGGCTTCATGACGGCGACGGCATCTAGATTTCTCGGCAGCGGCTTGCCCGGCATATTGAGGATGCTGGCGCCGCAGTGAGTGCCATCAGCCTGACAAAGGTTCAGCCCGTCTATCTCAGGGCTTTATGCGAAGCGCTGCTGGGCGCCGAGCAGCGCTATGGGAACCGGCCGGTCTCCGAGCTGGATTTTGACGCCTTGATGGAAGAGGCGAGCGGAGGGGCGTCGCCAACCGCGTTGCCGACCAGTGTCGCGGTGAACCAGGATGGGGCTGAAAAAGGCGGTCGTTGCGATGCCGTCTGAGCCACAGACTAGGGCTGCGAGGCAGGTTGGTGGCGATATCGGCACGGTGGTACAAGCGTTGGCAGCCAAGCGTAGCCAGGATGACGAATGGACCCAAAAACTGCTGACTAGGCAAAATTTATCTTCGGGCTGTTGGCCGCTACATGAGCGAGATTCACTCCATCACCGACATCGTCGTGGTCCGCCAGCACCACTTGGCCGAGTTTGATGGTTTTCTTCGTTCGCTGCACTCCAATTTCGGCAAGAGCACCAAGGATAAGACTCGTTCGATCGAGGAAATAAAAAGCATCGCCAAGGTTGAAGTGCCCGGGCACGGCGCCTTGCAGGCCCGACACGCAATCGCCACCTCACCTTTCTGGGCCAGTTGTTCACTTATGGACGCGGGCAGGGCCTTGTTGTCGATCCGGCGCTGTCGACCACAGCATTCCGGGCCCGCCGCAACAAACGCGGGCGCGACCAGCGGTCCACTCCTGCCAAGACGGATATACGGAAACTGTTCGAGAGCCTGGTCTTTATTGGATACGCGCACTGGGACGATATCGATACGCCCGGGTCCGAGTTCTTTCATCGCGCCGAATATTTCTGCACCATTCTGGCCTCCTATGAAGGAGCACCTCGAGAGGAGTATTGCGGGCTGACGGTAGATGACGTCATCACCGATAACGGGGACATCCCATACATCCATATCGCTCTCAATGAATTTCGCCTTATTAAGAACCCGCAGTCGTTGCGCAACCTAGCTCTGCATCCAGAAATTATCCGTCTGGGTTTTCTCGACTATGTCGAAGCGATCCGGGCTCGGGGTTATCAGCGACTGTTCCCAGACCTCTATTCTTCATCGACGCGTTCGCCGCTCGGCGATCGACTTTATAAACAGATGCTTCCAACACTACAGAAGGTCGGCTTCACGCCCCATCGGATGCGCACTTCTTTGGGGATGAGCTGAAGCAGGAGGAGGTCTCTATGGAGTTTCGCGCCGACCTGCTCGGACATGGAGGGGATTCCGAAACGACCGAGCGCTATTGCAACCCCATTAGTATCGCCAAGCAAATGAAGCACTTGTTGAAACTGCCGGTGCTGACCGATCATCTACAGCCGCAGCCGATTAACTTGCTGCCTTGGGTTGTCGCCAAGGAGATCGCGCCTTGGTCGAAAGCAGCGAAGGCAAAGAAGGTGAAGCGCTGATCGGTGCCGCTTTGGTGTCCGGATTGATGCTGCAGCGGTTGTGCAAGGGTCTGAATCGATCCAAGCGTATTTTTAAGGATAAGAACTTCCTTTTCCTTGAGCGGCGTATCCCCACCCTCTCCGCCCGCATAGACTGTAAGCGCCTTCTGGAGGTTCTTGAACACGCCGACATAATCTCGGTGATGCCACTCGATGTCTTGCCCTCGGCCAGGCGATTAGCTGGCTCATATAAGCCCCCTCCAATCTGAAAATCGAGAATCGTCAACTGAATGACAAAGGGAGTAGGGAAGAGATGAGCATCACCATCCTTACTCATATCGGTCACGGCGTTCCCCGTCTCGGCCGCGCAAAATAGCCACTCTGCATGACCGGCCAGCAATTGCGCTATACGCAATGCCGGGCGTTTCGGTAGGGCTTGGGATTCATTCTGACCGATACGCCCGAAAGCCGTGGCGACGAGGCAGATCAAATCAGCTCCAGTAGAGCCAAGCTGAGCATTGTTTCGGAGGGAATTTCCCGGCGAACCGCTTTGCAGCGGCTTCGCGCATTATTCGCCTGCTTGTTGTGATCCTGTTCCGCGCTCATATGCTGATTGTACCAACAGCGTTCGCAAGCCCGTTTGTGATCATGTTTGGGGACACATTACGCACCTGCGGTGCTGCTTTGCTGCCCAAAAAGACTCGAAGATGACCGGAAATCGGGCGTTCTTGGTGTCCAGTCTTGGGTCAAACGACCAGCGTGGTCCGCGTTCAGCTCGGGCCTGGAGTATGGATGGTGATATCGCCAGGCCGCCAACCTTTTAAGGCTCTAAATCGGCTTTGATCCAATATGCCGCTGTCGAACGGCGGTGAATTGACATATGAGCGCGCCGCAAACAATCACGAAATGGCTAGCAATATCCAGATATAATCGGAATGAAACCACGGTCTAATCAAGCCCGAACGGCCGGGGTAATTTATTCCGAGTACCAGGATACAAGGCGTGATGCTCTTCCCTACTCCCTTTTCCTGATCGCTCATCGTTTCTTGATTTTCATCGAAATTGATCGGGTAAGAAAATCGAACAGGAAGGTGCTGCTGCCTGCACTGGGTGGTAGTGTCGCCGACATGATGTGCTGCCCAAGTCCCTGAAGGGGTTCACGTCCCACGAGTCCATCTGCAGACGATGGACAATAGAGCCGAGAAATTCAAACTCGAGCCGATCCATCAGATGCCGAGGCTAAACACGTAGTGCTGTTTGTTTGCAGTGAATAAGCAATAAGTCCCCGCAAATTCTCTGCAGTACACACCGTTGAGCCTTGCTCGCCTAATTCCGATCGGCACAGAGTCTCAGCCAGCTCTTCTATCGAACTGGTCAGTGCCCAAATTGCCCGCGGCCAGATTACCTCCTCCATGATGGATGGAGGCCTGCGTTCATGATCGCGCTCGGCCTAGACACTAGGTTATCAGTGACGAGCGGCAATAAATGTTGAAGTGGCGGCTGGTGCACGCCGGATGACTCTACTACAGCATTCAGTGCATTATCCACTCCACCCTATTCAACGGAGCGCGCATGTTTCCCAAGCCGAGTCACCTTGCCGACATTGATAACCTCACCGTTGCGGTTATTGGGCTTGGCTATGTCGGCCTGCCATTGGCTGTCGAGTTTGCCAAGCTGCGTGACGTCATCGGGTTCGATATTAATGCCCAGCGTATCAGCAAGCTGACGTTGGGCGTAGACGAGACGCTGGAAGTCAGCGGCGAAGAGCTGAACGCTGCCACCCGATTAACCTTTTCCAGCGACATCGAGGATTTGCGCCGCGCCGATGTCTTTGTTATCACGGTTCCCACGCCCATCGACGAAACCAAGCGTCCCGACCTTACCCCGCTAATCCGCGCCAGCGAGACCGTCGGCAAAGTGCTGCGGCCGGGCCATGTCGTCGTCTATGAATCTACCGTTTATCCCGGAGCTACCGAAGAGGATTGTGTGCCGGTGCTCGAGCGCGTATCGGGCCTGCGCTTCAACGAGGATTTCTTCGTCGGATATAGCCCTGAACGGATCAATCCCGGTGATAAGGCTCATCGCCTGCCGAATATCAAGAAGGTTACATCTGGCTCCACGCCCGACACGGCACGGCTGGTTGATGCCCTCTATGGCCAGATCATCACCGCAGGCACACATATGGCGCCCTCAATTCGTGTCGCCGAGGCCGCCAAGGTGATCGAGAATACCCAGCGCGACCTCAATATCGCTTTGGTCAACGAGCTTGCCATTATCTTCAATCGTCTGGGCATCGATACGCAGGCGGTTCTGGAGGCGGCTGGCACCAAGTGGAACTTCCTTCCGTTCCGTCCCGGCCTTGTCGGGGGGCACTGTATCGGGGTGGATCCATACTATCTGACACAGAAGGCGCAGGCCGTCGGCTATCATCCCGAGGTGATCCTCGCCGGGCGGCGGCTCAATGACGGCATGGGTGCCTATGTAGTGTCGCAGGTGGTCAAGAAAATGCTCAAGGAGCGCCTGCACGTGGAGGGTGCGCGCATCCTCGTCATGGGTTTTACGTTCAAGGAAAACTGTCCGGATCTACGCAATACCCGCGTCATCGACATCGTCAAGGAATTGGCTGAATACAATGCCACCGTGGACGTGTACGACCCTTGGATTTCCGCCGATGAGGCTGAGCAAGAATATGGCATCCGCCCGATTGTTGCTCCTCAAAAGGGCGAGTACGACGCAATAATCGTTGCGGTGGCGCATCACCAGTTTGTCGAGATGGGTCAGGCGACCATAAGAGCACTGGGCAAGCCAAACCACGTCCTTTACGACATCAAACATATTCTGCCGCAAGACCAGAGCGATCTGCGGCTCTAGACCCAGAGCGGACTAAGGCTTCATGAAAATTCTCGTTACTGGTACGGCCGGCTTTATCGGTTTCCACGTTGCCCAGAAGCTAATCGCGCGCGGAGACAGCGTCGTTGGTTTCGACGTGGTAAACGACTATTATGATGTGGCGCTCAAGGAGAAGCGGCTCGCTATACTCGACGAGCAGAGTCGACGCCAAGGCGCCGATTACAGCTTCATCCGCGCCGATCTCACCGACCAAGCCCGAGTGAACGCCGCCTTCGCGGAACACAGGTTCGACCGGGTGATCCATCTCGCAGCGCAGGCAGGCGTTCGCTACTCGCTGGAAAATCCGCATTCCTACGTTCAATCCAATATCGTTGCCTTCACAAATATCATCGAAGCGTGCCGCCATCACGCGGTCGCGCACCTGACTTATGCGTCGACCTCGTCGGTTTATGGCGCCAACACCAAAATGCCGTTTTCCGAGCATCAGGGTGTAGATCACCCGCTGCAGTTCTATGCGGCGACCAAGCGCGCGAACGAGCTGATGGCGCATAGTTACTCACATCTTTTTAACTTGCCGACGACTGGCCTGCGGTTCTTTACCGTCTATGGCCCCTGGGGCCGTCCGGACATGGCGCTGTTCAAGTTCACGCGCAATATCCTTGCGGGTGAGCCGATCGATGTATTCAATCACGGTAATCACACGCGCGACTTCACTTATGTAGATGATATTGCCGAAGGCGTGATCCGTTCGTCCGACGATGTGGCCAAGGCCAACCCGGACTGGGATTCAAACGATCCCGATCCGGCAACATCGAATTCCCCGTTCCGAATTTTCAACATCGGCAACTCAAACCCTGTGAAACTCTCGGCCTATATTGAAGCGCTTGAACAGGCACTGGGCAAGAAAGCCATCCGTAATCTGCTGCCGCTGCAGCCCGGCGACGTTCCTGACACTTATTCCGATACCACTGCCCTGCAAACGATGGTGGGCTATAAGCCGGAGACTCCGGTCAAGGAGGGCGTGCGCCGGTTCGTTGAGTGGTATCTGGATTATCACGGCGCAACTCCGGAAGCTGGCGATTGAAGGCCGTCAGGGCACTGTTTAACGAGTTTCGCAGCGGTCAAGGTCTCAAGGGCCAGCTGTTGCGTGGTGGGTTCTGGAGCTTGGTCATCAAGCTTTTGAGTACTGCGATGGCGCTGGTGCTGGCAGTAGTTCTGGCTCGCCTATTGGGGCCAGAAGGCTTCGGTATCTACTCATTCGCCTTTGCCTGCATCACTATTATGGCTATTCCGGCACAGATGGGCCTGCCCAATCTCCTTGTGAGGGAGACGGCGAAGGCGCAAGTTAATGCGCGCTGGGATATCATGAAAGGATTGTGGCGCTGGTCTAGCTTGGTCGCGCTGGCTATGTCGCTAGCGCTGACGGCAATTGGATCGCTGGTGATATGGCTGTTTTCGAATAGGTTAGGCCCTGAACAGGTGGCTACCTTCTGGTGGGGCCTGTTGCTGATCCCCTTGGTGACGCTTGGTAATCTGCGCGGTGCTGCGCTCAGGGGCCTGCGTAAAGTGGTGCAAGGGCAACTGCCGGAATTCGTCTTGCGTCCGCTGTTTTTCATCGTTCTAGCACTTGCCGCCTGGGGCCTATTCGGCACCGCACTCGGCCCCGCCGACGCGATGATGCTGCATGTCGTCGCCGCATTTTCGGCCTTCGCCATCGGTGCTTGGCTATTGTTCCGGGAGCAGCCCCCGGAACTCATGGCGCAAAGGCAGAGTTCCACCGAGGGGCGAGCGTGGCTCGCGAGCGCAGTTCCGCTTAGTTTAGTGACCGGCCTTCAGACTATAAATACCCATGTCGGAATTGTGGTTATGGGCATGCTGGGGCTCACTGAAGGAGTAGCTCATTATCGCATTGCAATGCAGGGCAGTTTGCTGGTGTCGTTCGGGCTTTATGCTGCAAATCAGGCTGCAAGTCCGTATTTTGCGCGATTGCATAGCAAAGAAAACCTGAACGAACTTCAGACGGTTGCTACGCAAACAGCGCTAGTTGCATTGGCGGTAGCTTTGCCCGTATGGCTGACTCTGATTGTTCTTGGAGAGCCCGTCGTGACTTTGGTTTTTGGGACGGAATTTAGTCCGGCCGTATTGCCGCTGGCTTTGTTAGCCACTGGACAGCTCGCTAGCGCTCTCGCTGCATCGGTGACTACGCTGCTGGCCATGACCGGCTACGCAAATGTTACCGTGCGCGTCTCGCTTGTCACTATCGGTCTAAATTTGTGCCTAACCTTGGTGCTTGTACCTTATTTTAGTGCCACCGGCGCCGCATTCGCAATGATGGTGGGTGTTGCTTTCCATACGATGGCACTACGCATCTTTGTTCGACGGAAACTGTGTATCGAGCCAAGTGCTCTGGCCCTGCTTAATAGACGACATAGAGGAGAGGCAGGGAAGTGAAGTTACTTGTCATAGGTCAGGTTGATATTGTTGGAGAAGATTCGAAGTCCACGCGTAATCGCTCTCTTAATATCATTTTGAACGAGTACGCGAAGCACTGCGATGAGGTTGCGTATTTCGCACCTGGAAAAATCGAGCAAAAATCCGTCGACACAGTTAGAGCGTTATTTTATTCGGCATCACCATATAAAAGAAATTTACTAGGTCGAATAAAGCTAATTGTATCGTCCAAAATACTGCGAGAAGCAGAAAAGGTAGTGGAGGAATTTAATCCAGATATCATACAAATACGCGTGCCAGCTCCCTTCGCTATTAAGATAGGGCTTCATCTTAAGAAGCGGTTTTCTGATCGGATTATGGTCTACGTCGCTGGTGATATTTCGGAATCGTTGCGGGCCAATTTTGCTATGCCCGGCATAGGGATAATGTCCGACGTAATGCTTCAGTGGCAAGATCGCCTGATTAGGGGCCTGCCTGTCGTCACCGCTGGGGATGTTCTGAAGCAAAAGCTTATGGACCGGTATAATGGGCAAATAAATTGTCACGCTTATTATTCAACCACTCATACAGATATTTACCGGGGTGAAGAGCGCGATGATGAGCTTTTGGTTGTCGGTCGTCTCGAGCCCTTAAAGCGACCACATTTGGCAGTAGATGTGCTTTCAATACTCCATAAGAAGGGGCTTCCTAATTATGTATTGCGCTTCTTGGGTGATGGGCCTGAACGAGAAAATCTAGCCGCACGCGCCGCTAGTCTGGGATTAGCGGACAAGGTCATTTTTCATGGCTATGAACGGGATTCTATGGCGCTTCGCAGTATCTATCTTAAAGCGAAGTTTTTGCTTCACCCGTCTAAAACTGAGGGAACATCAAAGGTTCTGGCGGAGGCCATGGCCCATGGGGTTGTGCCGATAGCGGTGCGGGATGTAGGGAGCAATAATTACATACTTGCTCACGAGGTCGGCTTCCTCACCAACGGAGATCCTGCCGAAATGGCCAAATGCATCCTGGAATCTCAGGCCAATGAAGAAATTTACAGGCGCAAATTAGAAGCTGGCTACGTTTACGCTGAACGCCACACCTTGAGTGTCGAAGTTGAAAACATGATGCGATGGGCTATGAAAGAGCTTGGTGCGTAAAACTAGAATGATAATTGAAGATAATTTCAAATTAAATGTGATTTTCGGTTTGATGGAAAGTGCCAAGAATTTTGTCACAAAGTAAGAATGGCGAAGTTATTATATTTGTAATTTCTGCGGTTGCGGTTTTCCTGGCCAGCCTTAGAAATTTTTACTTTGACAATTTGGGTGGCGCCGTACCTTCTTTTATTTCGGTTCCTATTTTTATTTTTCTATCGATATTGTGTTTTTATAAGTATCAAGTAAAAATTTCTTTTACAAAAGAATATATTGCTACGTTATTTTTGATAGCGGTGACAGCAATGGTTCATGCCGTTGTTGTTTTTGATGGCTATTCAAGTAAAGCCGCGGCAGGTTTTTTATTGGGCGGCGCGATGTTTGCATCGACATACGTTGTGTTTTTTGGGAGATGGAATCTTTTTGCGAAGGTTCTTGGGGTAGTATTGTTGTCCCATATTTTATTTTATTTTATACAAATCGCAGTATATTTTTTGCTTGATGGTTTTTATCTTGATTACGTCTCATTGTCAGATGATCGCTCTCGATGGTTTTCATCGAAAGCATATATGTGGGATGGTCAGCAAATACCTAGATTTACGGGTCTCTTTGCTGAGCCAGGAACTTACTCTGGGACAATAGGGGCAATAGCAGCTGCAAGGTTGATGATAGTACAAAAGATCGACTTTATATGTGTTCTTGCTGTAATAACATTGCTAGTTAGTGCCTCCATGACTGGGTATGTACTGTCTTTTCTTATTTTTTGCGCATTATTGTTTTTCGCGGCCAGATCGTCTGGTGCTGTCATATCGCGCAGGGTGGTTTTGGGAGTTGCTGCTTCTTTTATAGTAATGGTGGTACTTTTAGTCTCGGCATTTTTCAAACGGCCAATGGATACGCTGGCTGAGGATGTCGCAGTGAAGAATTTTCTATGGCTTCTTAATGTAGAGAATTTTTCTCTGTTTGGACATCGCATGGATGACATTCCATCTTATGTTAGCATCGATTATCTCGGTGTCTGGTCCTCTGCATATGTTCGATTTGGCCTGTTCGGTTTGATAAGCGTATTGCTGCCCTTCTTTGGTCTTGTGTTTTTTAATCCATTTTTGGTTGGGGCTATATTGGCCGCAAAATTACAAGTTACATTTCCATTGGTATTTATTCTCATGGCCGCCACTTACGGGTTCATGCAGGATAAAAAAAAATCCAATAGTAAGCCGTGACCGGTATAACGCACATCACTACCGGCCTTAACGACGGCGGCGCGGAATCCGTGCTATATCGGCTTTGCCAAAAAAGTGCCGCGCCTTCGGCTCTCATGGTGATCAGTCTCAGCCCGGCAGGAAAATATAGCGCTCCTTTAGCCGCTTTGGGCGTCACCGTTCATCACCTAGATATGCCACGCGGCAGGCTCACACTGGGTGGTCTGATCAAGCTTTTCCGCTTGCTGCGCAAGGAGCGCCCAGCGCTCGTTCAAACCTGGATGTATCACGCCGACCTTGTGGGCGGCGTTCTGGCGCGGCTGGCTGGAGTGCGCCGCGTCTTCTGGAATATTCGACACACCGAACTGGCAGCTGGGGCGACGGGGCGCTCGACCCGCATTGTCGCAGAACTCTGCGCGCGCCTGTCGCGTTTCATTCCGCTAAAGATTATCGCATGCGCGGAGCGAGCCTGCGCCGTCCATATCGCGCTGGGCTATGATGCAAAAAAAATCGTGGTTATAGCCAATGGCTACGACATTAGTGCCTATTCGCCTGCCCCTGAAATCGGTGAGGCGGTACGGAAGCAATTGGGATTGCCGTTGGACGTACCTGTCCTGGGCCTAGTTGGCCGATGGAACGCGCAAAAGGACCACGCAAATCTCGTCGCCGCTTTTAAGAATGTGCTTACGCGCCAGCCCGAAACGCGCCTCGTTCTCGTCGGCACGGATTGCACATCGGATAACGCCGCGCTGGTTGCTTTGCTGGAGGATGCCGGTGTGTCGGAGCGAGTATATCTCCTCGGGCAGCGCAATGACGTTCCTGCGATAATGAACGCGCTTGATCTGCACGTTCTCTCATCGTCACACGGTGAAGCCTTTCCTAATGTTGTGGCTGAGGCTATGGCCTGCGGCACACCGTGCGTCGTCACGGATGTGGGTGATGCGGCTCTGATCGTCGGGGATACGGGGTGGGCGGTTCCGCCGCGCAATCCGGCGGCACTTTCGGATGCCATTGCTACGGCGCTTGATGAACGCAAGGATCAGTCGACTTGGGCCTTGCGCAAGAGTCGAGCCCGCGCACGCATTGCCGAGAACTTTTCGCTTGATAAGATGGTTGCCCGATATCAGGCGGTGTGGAACTACGACATCTCCGAAGAAAACTGAACAAAGCCACCTAATGCGCTTCGCCATTATTGGAAACGCCGCCTCCGGTCTCACCAACTTTCGCGCACCGCTCATTGCCGAAATTGTGCGAAGAGGGCATGAGGTCTTCGCGCTTGCTCCAGATTTTTCACTCGAGACACGTGCGATCGTGACGGCATTGGGCGCAGAACCAGTGGATTTTCCTCTGATGCGCACAGGGCTTAATCCCCTAACCGATCTAACCAATGCCGGTGCCCTCAGAGCTATTTTGGCGTCTCTTCGTCTCGACTCCGTGTTGAGCTTTGGGATCAAGCCAGCAATTTACGGAACTTTGGCTGCCCGTCGTGCCGGTATCCCTGCACGCCATGTTCTGATTACAGGTCTCGGTTACGCTTTTACGGAGGACAGCACAGCCAGGTTTAAGAGGCGGGTCGTCGGTTTTGGCGCGCGCGTGCTCTATCGACACGCGATGCGCCAAGCGCAAACAGTGTTCATGCAGAACCCGGATGACGCTAAGGACTTCATCCGTATGGGGATCGTCGAAGCGACAAAAGTCGTCACCGTCAACGGCACGGGCGTCGAACTGGACAAATGGCAACCCGCCCCCCCCGTTTTGGAGCCGATTACATTCCTCTTGGCGGCGCGCATGTTGCGAGACAAGGGCGTGCTCGAATTTGTCGGCGCCGCGCGCGCCCTTAAGGCACGAAATCCATCTGCACGCTTCGTTCTCGTCGGAGGACTTGATTCTAACCCCGAGGCGATAGAGGCATCTCAGATCGCCTTGTGGGTCAATGACGGTATCGTTGAATGGCACGGACACGTGGACATGCGGTCCTGGTTGTCACAGACCAGTGTTTTCGTGTTGCCCTCCTATAGGGAGGGAGTGCCGCGCAGCACGCAGGAGGCGATGGCGATGGCTCGGCCGATCATCACCACCGACGTGCCGGGATGCCGGGAAACCTTGGTAGAAGGGCGGAACGGCTTTCTTGTCCCACCTCGGAATCCTGCCGCAATAGCTTCCGCCATGGAGCGGTTTATCCTACAACCGGAGTTGATTAGTTCTATGGGTGCCCAGAGCCGCAGATTGGCCGAGGAGCGCTTCGATGTGCGCGTGATTAACGACCTCATGATCAGAACGATGAAGCTTTGATATGGCACTGTTTCTGCCAAGCGCTCAGGCATCCGAAAGCTTTTGGATGAGGTTCTGGGCAGGACGAAATATGAGCGTCGGCCGATGAAACGATTGTTCGACATTGTGGTTTCGCTTCTGGCATTGGTCCTACTTTCACCGGCGCTGGCGGGTGTGGCGCTGCTTGTGCGCTGGAAACTGGGTTCGCCCGTGATCTTTCGGCAGATCCGTCCGGGAAAGGGGGGAAGCCATTCAAGATGATGAAGTTTCGCAGTATGACGGACGCGTGTGATCCCGCTGGCTTGTTGTTGCCGGACAGCGAGCGCTTGACCCCCTTTGGCCGCTTCCTGCGCTCTACCAGCCTTGATGAACTCCCTGAGCTGTGGAACGTCCTCAAGGGTGACATGAGCCTGGTTGGTCCAAGACCGCTACTCATGGAGTATTTGCCGCTCTATTCTGCGGAACAGGCCCGTCGGCACGAGGTTTCCTCGGGAATTGAAAATACGTTTATTTTCAGAATTGCTAATTGCCTTAGCTGATTTTATCGCCTTTGCCCCGGCCTGAAGCGGTTTGAATTAGAATTTTTAGATCAAGCAACAATGATTGCAGTTTCAGATAGCGCTCATCCCACTTTGCAAGGTGGACCGGATCGCTCATATCAATGTCATTGACCTGCGCTAGCCCCGTAATACCTGGCTTTATACTCAACACTTCTCGCGCTTGCCGCTCAGTTATCAATTGAGTTTGCGAGGGTAGACAGGGGCGGGGGCCGATCAGACTCATCTGATTGGCCAAGATGTTAAACACTTGCGGTAACTCGTCAATCTTGGAGCGACGTAGAAAGCTGCCAAGTTGTGTCACCGCCGAAGGTGGGGCCTCATGTGTAGCGACATTGGGGGCCGACACGTGCATCGTCCTGAACTTGTAGCAGGTGAATGGACGACCGTTTCTGCCTACACGCGTCTGGCTAAAGATGCCTGGCCCTGGCGACTGAACCTTGACCGCAATCCAAACAGCCAGCATCAGCCACCACAACAGCAGGAGGATCACCAGTGCGCTGGCGTAATCCATCAACCATTTGGCGCTAATGAAGACGACGTTTTTACTCTGACTAGACGACACGATCATCGTCTTCTCACCGGTTTCATCATTTATGCCTGAGAGAGCAAAAACTATATCGTCCATTGTCACTGAAGGCTTGATCGCTCTGAGAGCCGATAGCAGGCCACGTAACACCAAACTCGGCAGGTTGTTCAAAATGGCAAGGCGACCGGATAGGCGTTGACCGATGACAGCGGGTAAATAGATGATGCGTGTATCGATTGATGCGCGCTGCTGCAGTTTGTCCACGGCCTTCCGCTTCGACCGAGCATAGTAAGATTGGTCTGCCTCGTCCAAGGCATGAGTGGAAGAGAAGTAGACGAAACGGCTGATGCCCGCCGCCGCCGCCTGTTCGCGGGTGCTAACTGCTAAGTCAACATTGATCTTCTCGAAGTGCTCATAGGGGGCATCTGCGTCATTATTGATCGTTGTAAGATATAGCAGAGTGCTATCTTTTTCACCTACCTGTGCAATGTCGGCGTAACTACCAACTTCGTAGCCAGGAAATGCCGCTCTTAATTTGTCAACGTCGCGTCCAATAAGAAGAACGTCGATTCCGGCTTCGGCCAATTGGGGAACCAACTGGCTGCCAACGTTGCCGCTTGCACCGACGATTATAAATTTTTGGACGCTCATTGAGATAGCCTCTTTGCGGCTGGCAATCATGTCACCGCTCTGCGTGGTGACGTCGCCGCTAACACGGTTAAATTGATATTCTTCGAGCGCGTTAGCCGCTTTTGTTCACTGTATCAAAAATTAATTGGCGAGCTAATTGTTCATTGTTTTGGGACACGGTCGATTGAAGTTCTGCAAGTGGAGCGGTAATTCCAACTAAGTCTGTCCGGGACGCAGCACGCATAATCTTTGCGTGTTCGGTGACCTGCGCAGAGGTTGAATCGTAAAATAGTTCCTCATACATCTTTTCGCCGGGCCGCTTGCCTGTCACGACGACTTCGATATCACCATGAGGATTATTTTCGTTACGCACAGACAAACCAGCCAGACGGATCATGTTCTCGGCGAGGTCAGAGATCAGCATCGGCTCTCCCATATCAAGCAAGAAAACATCCCCGCCTTCTGACAGTGCTCCAGCTTGGACAATAAGCTCAGCCGCCTCCTGAATTGACATGAAATACCGGGTCATGGCTGCATCGGTCAGCGTGACGGGACCACCAGCGGCGATCTGCTTCTTAAAGAGTGGCACGACAGAGCCATTTGATCCCAAGACATTGCCAAACCGTACCGCGCAAAATCGCTGGTGGGTGCCAGCGGCCTTCGCACGCGCTGCGATATCCCCCACAATCAGTTCGGCCCAGCGTTTTGTTGCACCCATCACGTTAGTAGGCCGCACGGCCTTGTCAGTGGAGATTAGAACGAAATGCTCTACGCCATTGGCATAGGCCGCCTCGGCAATGACCGACGTACCGAAGACGTTATTCTTTATACCTTCGAGCGCGTTGGCTTCCACGAGTGGAACGTGTTTGTGCGCAGCGGCGTGAAAGACAACCTTGACGTCATTCTGGGCTAGCACTTGCTCGACCCGTATCTTGTCGGTGACCGATCCAAGGACCGGTACGATGACGAGGTCCTGAACATCGGCCAGTTCCTGTTCGATCTGATACAGTGCGAACTCATTCGTCTCAAATAGAACCAGCCGCTGGGGATTCCAGCGCGCGATCTTGCGGCACAGCTCGGATCCTATAGAGCCCCCAGCGCCCGTCACCATGATAGACCGCCCGACAATCATCCGCTTAATCAGATCTGGGTCAGGGGGCACCGACGAGCGGCCAAGCAATTCGACAATGTCGATTTCCTTGATCTGGCTGACAAGGTATTTTCCCGTGACCAGGTCGACGATGGAAGGTAAAGCCCGGATTTTTAGGCCGTGTCTGCTGACCGACGCGACGATTTCCTTGCGGCGTGATGCCGTGAGCGATGGAATAGACAATATGATGTCGCTCACATCATGCTCGCTGATCAGTTCCTCAAGCTGGTCTGGATGGTGAATCTTAACGCCTGCGAGCTCTCGGTTGTGGAGGAGGGTGTTGTCGTCCAGGAAGCCAACGATGCGATGGGTGCTACGCAGGGACTGGACCAGTTGGAGCCCCGCGTCACCGGCACCGTATATGACGACAGCCTTGTGTGTAGAGTTTGGTATCCTTAATCTGGGCAGAAACACCCATTTCGCCATAAAGCGACTTCCGGCAACGATGAAGGTGCCGAAACCAAAATAGATTATGGGAATTGATCGCGGAACGATTCCTCGGCCGGCCATTGCGGACAGGAAGACGAGCAGAACCCAAAATATAGTCGCAAGCACCATTGCCTGGAGGATCGTCCACATTGCGCGCTCGGGCAAATAGCGCACAACTGCACGATAGAGCCCTATCCGAATGAATACCGGGATGGCCACGATGGGGGCAGAGAAAATAAGCGCCCATTGGTCGAGGTTTTGCGGCGCGTACCATCTGTCGTAGCGCAGACAGAAACTCACCCACAGTGCAAAGGACAATGCAGCGAAGTCGAAGGCGACCAGAATCGCCTGCTTCCATCGTCGTGGGAGAGCCAAGACGCGAATACGCAGTCTCTCGATCATGTGGATGTCCAGATATTCAAGGTTTTAGCGCCATTCATTTGGTCGCAGCAAAATTGACGCTGACTATTCGAATTTCCATTCGGACCTAACACGACCTTGCAAGGACTGTCATATCAAAATGCAGCTTGAAGGAAATGGATGGAAGTGGCCCTGTTCTGTCGGGCAGTCAGCGTCTGGGGTCGGCCATCCTTCGCGATGCGGTTGAGCCTCTGAGAGAGCCATGCGCCTGCTAGACGTCAGTGTTAATTTTCAATGGGTCGCCGCCTGATGCTACGATGCCACTCGCGTATCTTCGCGCGTGCAGGAACCTCGATTAGCTTATTTGCAACCCATGCAGCCAGCAGGGTGAGGCAGAATAGAATGAGCCATTTGCCCACGCCGTGTATCCCGAAAGGATCAATTCCTTTCCAAACGAAATTCACCATGCGGTGTAGCAAGTGGATTCCGAACGACATCTCTCCCATCCATACCATTATTTTACTGGATAGAACTTTAGTTACATGTTCATGCGGCGATGCCGACGCAGAAAATAGAACCAACATTGCGCTCATTAAACAAACGAGGATATCGCCATACACATTGTTCTGGTTGTAAAATTGTGGAATTGTGACAAAGACAGCCAAATGATAGATTAGTGCTGCTGGTAGTATATAAGGCGCAACGCGGGAAAGTACTGGTCTGTATTTTTCTAAAAGCACGGCTGTCGCCATACCAATTAAAAACACATGGCCATATCTCAGAAAATCAATTCTCCCCTGAGTGTAGCCGAAAAACATTACTGCAAAAATCGAAACTGTAGTAATAAATAGCACTGCTTCCCCACGCCATTTAGGGAATAGTGAGATGACAACCCACAACAGAATAAAAACTATATAAAATTGAAACTCGACGCTGATTGTCCAAACCGTTCCCCCAGCGCCGGCAGGCAACAAGTGTAGAATTATATCGCTAAGGTTTATACCAAAAGGCGTCGAGCCTGACAGCAAGTAGAGAACATCAGCCGCCAATATAACTGAAGCGAATAATGGATAAACACGTGCGAACCGGGCAACTAATTAGCCCTCTATTTCTCTTGGCGTTGGGTGCTTGTCCAAATATCTTGCATTTTACTGTTGAGGCGGCCTACGGCGCGGTTCTTGCGCTGGCTGCCTTTTTACGCAGTGCTGAAGTGTAGTTCAGGACTGTTGCAAGCCCCCATAGCGTCACCAGGCCGGAGCCGAGGAGCAGTCCGTCAAACAGCGGTTCGGGCTGTCGGGGCGTTTTGACCACCTGGAGAAAGATGCTGATGACCGTGCCTGTTGCGAACACGGCCAGGCCCTGACGGCCCAGCGTCCGGAGGGGCGTGGCGTAGCGCGAGCGTGCAAAGGTCATCATCAACGGCATATGGCCGAACACATAGAACAGGGCAAGCGCGTGCAGCAGACGCGGCAGCGCCAGGAAGGTTTTGTCGAACCACGTGACGTAAAAGGGCGCCCCGGCATCGGCCAATGCGCCTAGAGCAGCGCGCCCGGCCTTGCCAAGTTCGGGGATTTTCATCCAAAGCAGCACGAAGATCAGAAAAGCCGCCGCTGCTGCATAAAGCACGCGGTTGAAAGGGATGAAGTTGGTTCCCTGTTTCATCGCCATGCCTGACAGGAGGCCGATGACGAAGAGAATCTGCCAGGAGAACGGATTGAAGAACCAACCGCCGGCGTTTGGAAAATTGGGCAGGTTGATGCGGAACTGGCCCGCCAGTACCCAGATCAAGATTGAAAGGCCCAGCATCAGCCAGGGGCGGCGCAGGCCGACAATGATGGCAAGCGGTGCAGCCAAAAGCAGGACGGCGTAAAGCGGCAGGATGTTGAGATAGCCCAATTGATGGGTGAGGAGCGGAATGCCGATCAGCGCCTGTAATGGATGGCCGAGCACCGGCTCCACATTGTTTCTGAGCAGCACGACCGGCAGGTCGAACCAAAGCGCCGCACCAGCGAAGATGGCGAGGCAAAGCATGGTGATGGCGATATGTACGAAATAGAGCTGACGTGCCCGCGCCCAGACCCGTGTTGTTGCTGTCCATAGATGGCCAGCGCGGAAGCCGCCGGAATAGGCGAGCCCCGCTGCCATGCCGGACATGAAGACAAAGGCTTCAGCCGAGTCTGAGAAGCCGAAATTGCGGTTCGTATAGGTTTCGTAAATCGTCCCGGGGACGTGGTTGATAAAGATCATCACCAGGGCGAGGCCGCGGAACATGTCGAGTCGCGGGTCCCGACCGGCAGGTGCCGGGACTTCGCCGGCGCTCTGAGGAACGAATGCGGCGCGAATACTGTGCCAGCCCGCAAGTGCCGGAGAGCGAAACGTTGCGTCAGGCAACGACATGATTGGACGTCTTTCTCAAAGCCGGCACATCGCGGCTTTCGATTACGGGCTTGGTGTTTGTCCATGCGGCGAAGATGGCGCGCTGCTGGAGAATAACTGGAGAAGGCTCAGCTTCGGTATCTGAACGGAAGAGCCGCGGCAGTGGGCGCCGCATGGGCAATGATGTGGCCCAGATCAGAAGAGGCGCGGCAATGGCAGGAACGGTTGCCGGTGCCAGCCACAAGGCGCTGCTTGGTGCAGCGATCAGAACGCCGCCCAATGCCAGGCCGGCGATTGCCGTTATCCACCAGCTGGCGCGGAATGCAGCGGCGAGCGGTATACGCGTCTGCCCTCGCTCGGTGGCTGGCCAACCGCCGTCGAGGCGCAACAACACCTGCATGACAGCGCGGCTCTGCATCATCAACATGGTGGGGGCGAGCAGCGTCGACAGCAGGATTTCACCAAGCACCGAGATTAGAGCGTTCAATGTGCCGCCGAACCGCTTGTTCTGGCCGTCAAAGATGCCGCGCACCAGCACCATCAATTTTGGCGCGACAAGAATGACCGCAACGGCGACACCAAGCACCCAGAGCGGAATGGTGGATGCCTCAAAGCCAGCCAGCACCGCCGGCAAGTTTGGCAGAAGAGCGCCAGCAAGGCTGGCGGCCAGCAGCAGCAGCCAGAGCGGGGAGGCGAGATAAGCCATGATCCCCTGGACGAAGGTAAAGCGGCTCCATATCTTGAGGCCCGGCGCAGAAATCAGCCGACCATGCTGCAAATTACCCTGACACCATCGACGGTCACGTTTGGCATATTCGATGAGGTTATCCGGCGCTTCCTCGTATGAACCCTTAAGGTTGGCATCCACTGCCACCGTCCAGCCCGCGCGGGACAACAGCGCCGCCTCCACATAATCGTGGCTGAGGATGTGCCCGCCAAACGGCGGGGTTCCAGACAATTCGGGCAGTCCGCAACTGGAGGCGAAAGCGCTCATGCGGACCATCGCGTTATGGCCCCAATAAGGCCCCTCGCGCCCCTGCATGAGAGCAGCGCCACGGGCATAGGTGGGGGACAGATAGGCCGCAGCGAACTGGATGGAACGGCCAAACATTGTTTGGGCATTGATAATGGTGGGAACGCTCTGAAGTAGCCCGAGCTCGGGGTCTGCTTCGAGCCGCCTGGCCATGCGCACGATAGTGTCGCCTTCCATCAGGCTATCGGCATCGAGTATTAGCGCGAAATCATATGCGCCGCCCGACCGGGAGACGAAGTCTTCGACATTCCCTGCTTTCCGGCCCACATTGCGCTCACGACGGCGATAAAACATTCGGCCCTGGCTCTGGGGCTCGTTGAGTAGGCGACCAAACTGCACCAATTCCTCGGCGGCAATTTCGAACGTCTGAGTGTCCGAAAGGACAGCGAAGTGGAATCGCTCGGCAACGCCAAGCGCGACAAGGCTACGGTTCATCGCCGCAATGCGCGAAAAGGTGGCGATGGGGTCTTCGTTATAAATCGGGACAAGAATTGCGGTGCGCGAGGTGAGTGGTGTGTCGCTAGGTTCCGCAGAGGCAGAAGGCACAAGCACGCCAAGAACTGCCGCGATACTGCCCCAGACAAGCCAGAAGCCTGTAATGGCGACGAGGGCGGCGCGCAGCAGGTCGAGCAGATTGAGACCGCCTTCGCCTGTGAAGAGAATAAACAGCCAAGCGCCGCCCAGACTGAGAGCTGTGGCGGCGATCAGGATAATACAGCGAAGAAATGCCGGTCTGATCATGACCCCTTTAGCGGCTCGCAAATGGCCAAAGAGTGGCGCGAAGCGTCTTCATTAGCGAACGCGAGGGTTCTAGCTCCTGCTTTGGCATGTGAAGCGGCGCATGGGGCAGGCCGGCTTCCAAGGGAAAATCGGCAGCATGTTTCATTCGGCGGGCCTCCACTGGTAGAGCCAGGTTTCGGTGAGCTTTTTGTCCAGGCCCACCAAGTAGGCTTTGAGCTCGAGCGTGGCGCCTGGCTCGGCCTCGACATCCATCACCAGCCGCCAGACGCCATTGGCTTCGACGCGGGACAGAACCGAGTTGCGCATGACGCCCCCACCGACAGTTGCCAGCACGTCGATAGGCGTGCCGGCAGGCATGGTGTCGAGCTCGCCGCCTTTGAAATCGACGACGAATTTGCGGAGATTGGGCGCATTCTCAACGCCCGACACTCCGCCGACGCCGCCACGTGTCTCTACGACATGCGCCATTTTTGAGGCAGGATCGGGATCAAGGTCGCCCCAGAGTAGGCGATAGTGATATTCGCGCCGCTCTCCGGCCTTGGCTGCTTCCGACTGAATCCAGAAGGCGACAATGTTGTCGTCCGCTTCGAGCTGCGCCGGAATTTCAATCAGGCGAACCATGCCCTGACCCCATTTGCCGACAGGCTCCACCCGTATGGATGGGCGGCGCTCATAGTGGGCGCCAGCGTCCTGATAGCTCTCGAAGTCACGGCCCCGCTGATAAAGCCCGAATGCTTTCGGGTTGCTCTCTGCCAGATAGGAATTGCCCAGCCATGCGCTGTTGTTAAGGGCCCGCCAGAGCACCTCGCCGCTTTCGCGCTCAACGAGAAGGCCATTGCTGTCGTGAACCTGCGGTCGATAATCGTCGAAACCGCCACGATTGGCTTCTGCATAGAGAAACATGGAGGTGAGTGGGGCAATGCCCAGCTCCTTCACGTCCGTGCGGAAAAACAGGCGCGCGGTAACATCCATCAGGCTTGCCTGCTCGGCGTCGCTGGCGGGCGTGATGACGAAACGATAAGCGCCCGTCAGGCTGGGGCTTTCAAGCGCGGCATAGATGACGAGCGGTGCACCCTGCGCGGGCTTTTCAATATAAAACTCCGAAAAGCGCGGGAATTCCTCGGGCACGTCCACCCAGGAGTTGAGCACGATGCCACGAGCGCTGGCGCCATAAATATTGTTACGGCCAAGAGCTCTGAAATAGCTGGCACCAAGAAAGGTGACCAATTCGTCGATCGTGTCGGGTCGGTTCAGGGGGTAATTGACGCGGATGCCCGCTACACCGGGGAATGGCCCACTGCTGACAGTTTCGGCAACCGCGGCGTCGTGGTAGTTGAAGTCTGAAGCCTGAAAGGAGACCGGGTGAGCGATGCCGTTCTCGATCTCGAAAACCTTGACCGGCTCATTATAAAGCCAGCCCAGATGAAAGGCCTGCAATTGATAGCCAGCGGGCCGGTCAGCCCATTTGCTGGCTTCGCTTCGATACTGAATCAAGCGATAGGCGTCATAGTCCAGGCCCTCGAACCCGCCGGGAATTTCGATCTCAACCGGTGCATAAGGCCCAGCGGCCATTGCCTCCAGCCGGTTGCTGAAGCTGTCGAAATCAAACGTTGTGCCAGTGTCATGCTCCTGTGCCAAGAGCGGCCTGGTCAACGATGTCGTACATGCGAGAAAAAGCGAAAAACCGAGGCCAGTCAAAACCATACGTCGATTAGGCTGGTTATTATAGTGAAGCGCCACAGCGTGTCCTGCATGCAGAATTTGGCCCGGTTGTTGGGCAAAAGACGAATGCCGCCTAGATCAAAAAGTTGCGACATGGCTCTTATGTGCTTACTGCATGGCTTTGGTCGGAGCGTCGCGCCGGGCGGCTAAGGCCAATTAGCGGCCAATGCGCGCCAGTTGCCAGCGTTCGAGCGCCGCCAAGGCGTCATGAATGAGCACAGCAAGCAGCCCGACGATCAGACGCCCTGAAGCAAGAAAGCGGTATTGCCCGGCTGCAGCCCCGCAATGATCACCTCGCCAATGGTCGAGCCAAATCGTGGCGGTGGACAGAGCGATTGTCGTGGAAATCCTGAGGCGTGCCAGGATCAGCAGCAACTCGACCATCGCAATGGCTCAAAAGCCGGTTATGCGTTAACACTGAAACAGGATGACCCAATAGAGGCAGGTCAGAGGTATCCCAATCTTCACGTGGTAGACACGCTGCAACGTGATCACTTTCGTGGTCGCCAAGGTGATCGCCCTGCAGATTATCTTCCAGAACAGGACAAACGGTAGTGAGGTATCCCTGGCGGCCTCTACTGCACCTTTAGTGAAGGTGGCGCTTCCCGCTCGATAGTGCCGAAAGTGACCTATGTTGCCCTTTCTGATCGACCTTCGGAGCGCTGCGAGCCCTTACGAATGATGTCCGCAGTGCCGTTTAAGAGGGAAGGGTAAAGGTCGCGCGATACCACTCGGCAAATTTGAAGACGCCGGTCTGTATGTCGGTCTCCGGAACGGAACCGATCAGGTCTCTTAGTAAGGCTGTGTCCGAGGCTGTGGATACCACGTCGCCAGGCTGCATATCCATCATGTTGAGGCTGGCTTTTTAACTGAGGGCGACTTCGATGGTCCGGATGAAATCCATCAACTCGGTGGGTTTGCCACTAGCGATGTTAACGGTTCGAAAGGGAGCTATGGCGGAAAGGCTGTAGTTGGGGCCGACTGGTTCCCCGGCTTTGGGAATGCACGCACTGAGCTTAACCATGGCCAGCACCAGATCGTCGACATAGGTGAAATCGCGGCGCATGCGACCGTGGCCATAGACATCTATGGGCCGGCCATTGAGGATGGCGTCGGTGAACTTGAACAGCGCCATATCAGGTCGGCCCCAAGGGCCGTAGACGGTGAAAAACCGCACGCATGTCGAGGGAATGCCGAAGAGATGGGCATAGGAATGAATGGCGGCCTCGCCAGCCTTTTTGGTTGCGGCATAAAGCGAAGCGGGCGCGTCGGCCCGATCCGTTTCGGCGAAGGGCATTTTGGTGTTGCCGCCATAGACCGAACTAGTGGAAGCAAAGACAAGGTGCTTGGGCGGGGTGCGGCGCAGCGCCTCCAGGAGGTTGGCGGTGCCGACCACATTGGACTGGATATAGCTTTGCGGGTGTTCGAGGCTGTAGCGGACGCCAGCCTGGGCCGCGAGGTGAAAGACAATATCGGCCTTGGTGGTGCCGACGGCATCGCTCAATGCCTCCGTGTCTTCGAGCGTTGCCTGGATCTGACGAAAACGCGGCTGCTCGCTGAGGATTGCGACACGGGCGCGCTTGAGCGCCGGATCGTAGTAATTGGTGAAGCCGTCATAGCCGACGACCTCATGGCCCTGGGTAAAGGAGGAGCTTCGCCAGATGAAAGCCGATAAATCCGGCGGTGCCGGTGACAAGGACTTTCATAACGGATCGACCTCCTCGGTTGCCGAAGTCTTCGTCTTGGACTTGCCGATGCCACGCCCGACATGAGCAACCTCGCCGCCCGTGCCGGTGACGAGCCTGACATAGCCTGAATCGGCAGCTGTAATCTTCATAAAGTGCTATCCCGATTTTGACTGGCTCTGGATAAGCACATGCGAGGGACCGATCAAGACGTCCGCACATTCTGTGGGCAAGCGTACCGTAATTTCAATTCACTACGGACCTAACAAAGCTCTCCACTTCACGGGTAGGAGCTCGCCGCCGGCCGCGCTCAGCCTGCTTGGTGGATGTCGGTGAACTCTTCCCATTTACTAACCGGCAAGGTGCCATCTACGCAATATGGGCATGCGCAAGGCCCGCTATTGAAGGCCCTGGCGTGTCTGCTTTGAGACGGACGTCCCTTAGCGATGCAATATGGCCAGGGCACTTGCCTTATCGTCGGCGCTGGTCGGGGGCATGTTTTCAGTTTTGCGGGCGTGGCTGGATGGGAGGCGTAACATCTGCCGGGATGGGGCTTTCGTAGGGCTTGTTGCCAAGATTGACCCTGTGTGCCTCTTTTGCTTCTGCGATCAGGTCCGGCTTGGCGAACAGATCTGCCGCCGTCGCCGCCATCACTTTGGCCGCGTAGATGAGGCCCTTATGCGCTGCGTCGGACTTGCCCTGCGCCGTGATCTGCCAGGAATGGCCCGGTGAACCAATGGCATGGGTCGCCACGCGAGCCTGTACGGTCGGTACCGCCCATGACACATCGCCAACATCTGTGGAGCCGACCATGGGTTCGCCCTTGGCCTCGAGCGGCACGATAAAGTCGCAGAGCGGAGCATTGTCGCGCAGCGGGATGCCGACGGCGCGATAATCGTTCTCGATATCCTCCGCGCTCAGCGTCGCCTGAATCCGGCGGGCATAATCGCGATCGGTTTCTGAGAATTCGACCGGGCCAAGACGCTGCATATTGGCAAACATGGTTTCTTCCAAAACCGGATTGCCGAGCAGGTTGGAGACGGCGGAGATCACTTTGATCTCGACCTCGGTTTCGGTCATCATCGCTGCGCCGCGCGCCACCTTGATTACGCGCTCGTTCAAAGCCCGCATGCCATGCACATCGCGCGACCGTACGGCATAGCGCACCTTGGTGCGCGCCTGCACGACGTTGGGCGCAATGCCACCGGCCTCAAGAATGGCATAATGGATGCGCGAATCCGAAGGCACATGCTCCCGCAGATAATTGACGCCCACAGCCATTAATTCCATGGCGTCGAGCGCCGAACGGCCCAGATGCGGCGCAGCGGCAGCATGCGAGGCGCGTCCAGTAAAGGTGAAATCAATGCGCGTATTGGCGAGGCTGCGCGCGTCGTCGACACGCGTCATTGAGGCCGGGTGCCAGGAAATGGCGACATCGACATCATCAAACAGACCGTCGCGCACCATGAACGCCTTGGCCGCGCCGCCTTCTTCGGCGGGGCAGCCGTAATAGCGCACGATGCCGGGAAGGTTGTTTTCCGCCAGATAATCCTTCATCGCCGTGGCGGCGAGCAGCGCTGCCGACCCCAGCATATTGTGCCCGCAACCATGGCCCTGGCCATTGCCCGGCAGCGGGCGCGGCTCGGCAATGCCCGCTTCCTGGCTAAGACCGGGCAGGGCATCATACTCGCCTAGAAATGCGATCACCGGTCCTTCTGTACCGGCCTGACCAATCACGGCGGTGGGAATGCCCGCGACATTGTCGGTAATGGCAAAGCCCTGCTGTTCCAGCATCTGCCGGTGTTCGGCGACCGAGCGGTATTCGGTATAGGCAATCTCGGGCATGCCCCAGATGCGATCGCTGAGTTCGAGAAAGGCGGGGCTGGCCTCGTCGATTATGGTCCAGATGCGATCGCTGTTCTGCATGGTCTATCCAAACTTGTCTTTGCCCGCGACGTGCGGGCTGTCTCAAGGACGTTGGTTCAGGCGGCTGAAATTGCCGATTTGATTGCGGCCACGACGGCACGGTTGGTGGTGCGGGGCGTGGAGTTTTCGAAGCCCAGTTCCACAACCTTTCCGCAGGGCGCCTTTTGCGCTGCGCTGGCCGAGGAATGCACTTCGTGCACACCAAGACGTTTGATCAGCGCGCTAGCATTGCCCGCATTGACGCCTGCGCCGGGCATGATTGAGAGCCTTGAGCCCGCATGAGCAACGATTGCTGCGAGTGTATCGATCCCGTCCATGGCACTGCGCGCACCACCCGATGTCAGAATGCGCTCGAAACCAAACGCGATGGCCATGTCGATGGCGTCGTTGAAATCGGGAACGAGGTCGAAGGCGCGGTGCAGGGTGAGACCAAGCCCTTTGGCATGCTCCACCAGCGCCGCTAGAACCTGTCGGTCGAGTGTTCCGTCACCGCAGCTCGCGCCGATCACCACACCGGCCAGCCTATGCTGCCGGGCCAGATCGATATCTGCCTTCATCATCGCAACTTCCGTCTGCGAAAAGACGAAATCGCCGCCGCGCGGGCGGATGAGAGCATAAACGGGGATTGGAGAGGTCGCGGCCAGCGCCATCATACCCGGCAGAGGAGAAAGCCCGCCGAGCCCGAGAGAAGAGCACAGCTCGATCCGGTCGGCGCCGCCGGCAATCGCCTCTTCGAGGCTGAAGGCGCTATCGACGCAAACTTCAAGAAGGCGTTCCGCCATCAGGCCATGCTCTGTTGTTGTGCAGCCAATACTGAGACTCCGACCAGCCCGCCATTTTTCAGAAAATGACCGGGCACAATCAGCGGCTTATCATAAGTGTGCAGCGTTTTGGCGCGAAGGGCCTTATCGAGTGCGCTCAGCAACTTGACGCGTGATGACAGTCCCCCGCCTGCCGGCACGATATTGGCACCGGTGATGTTGACGGCAAATGCCAGCGGTTCACTCAGCAATTCGCAATAAGCTTCAACAGTGCGTCCGGTAATGACGTCACCGGCCTCCCATGCGTCCAGAATTTGGTGGCTGGTTTTATCCTCGCCACTCAAATGCCGATGCAGCCGTTCGATGCCGCGCGCACCGCCGATCGTGTCGGTGCACCCTATCTTTCCGCAACCACAGGCAAAGCGGGGAATAGAGAGTGTTTCGCCACTGGCCAGCGTCACGTCGCTACGCAGGATAGCGCCATGACCCCACTCTGCGGTCACCCCGCCTGCGCCTTGCACAAGCCTGCCGCCGACAACCAGCCCGCCACCCACGCCGGTGCCCAGAATGATGCAGAACACCACGTCATGGCCACGTCCTGCGCCAACATTGGCTTCACCCAGGGCAAAGCTATCGGCATCATTGGCGATCAGCACCTTTCGGCCCAGCCGGGCCGACAGTTCGCTCACCAGATCATGCCCGGCAAAGCAGGGGATGTTGGCTGCATTGACCTGTCCACTGGCCTTGTCGAACAGGCCCGCTGTCGAAATGGCGAGAGGGAGATTGGAGGTCGTTTCACCCTGCCGCCCAATCAGTCCGGCCAGAGCATCCTCGAACCCGGTCCAGGAATGGATCGGCGTTCCCACCTGATCTTCGATCGTAATGTGACCTGGGCCGAAAGCCCGGCCAAACTTGATGAACGAGCCGCCAATATCGGCGCAGAAAGCAATAGGCTCGACGTCCGGCACGTCACGCATAATAGAGATCGATGCCATTATTTCCTCGGGTCGAGCAGATCGCGCAGACCATCGCCCAGAATATTGAATCCCAGAACAGTGATCATGATCGCAAGGCCGGGGAACAGAGACATCCAAATGTTCACGCCCAGATAATTGCGGCCCTGAGACATCATGGCACCCCATTCCGGTATCGGTGGCTGTGCGCCGAGTCCAAGGAAGGACAGCGAGGCGGCGGTGAGGATGACCGTGCCAGCGGTAAGGGTGGATTGCACGATGATCGGCCCGACCGAGTTGCGCAGGATGTAATGGAACAGAATGCGATATTGCGGCACACCCAGCGCCTGTGCCGCCTCGATGAATTCCATCTGCTTGAGACCCAGCGTCAGATTGCGCGCCAGACGCGCATAGACCGGAATGGCAAAAAGCGCGATGGCGATCATGAGGTTGAAAAGGCTTGGTCCGAGGATCGAGACGATCAGGATGGCCAGCACGATGCCCGGAAAGGCAAAGAGCACGTCCATTAACCACATGATGACTTCGTCGAGCCAGCGTCCGCCCATGCCGGCAATGATGCCAAGCGGTACGCCCACGGCGGTCGCTATGGCAACCGACAGAGCCACCTCAAGCAGCGAATATTGCGCGCCATAGATGACGCGGGCGAAGATATCGCGGCCATTGTCATCGGTGCCGAACGGATGCTCCCAGGATGGTGGCTGCAAGAGGTTGCGCAGGTCGATGGCATAGGGATCGGCGCCCGCGATCCAAGGCGCCAGAATTGCCATAAGCACGATGATGCCGATGAGAATGCCGCCAATGACGACATTGGCATTGCTGGCACACCAGTCCCAGATGCGCGTGAGGCGGCGGCTGAGGGACGAGCGATTGAGGGGGGAGATGGAATTGCTCATCAGTCGAACCTGATCCTGGGATTGAGTGCGGCTATGGCCATCTCGGCAAGGAAATTGATGACGACAACAGCGCAGACGGCAACCATGGTTGCGCCCTGAATGACGGGGTAATCGCGATAGCGTACGGCATCGACCATAAGGCGACCGATACCGGGCCAGTTGAAGACCGATTCAGTCACCACTGCGCCACCGATCAGCCCTCCAAAATTGAGGCCCACAATGGTGATGATGGGAATGAGCGCATTGCGCAGAGCGTGGCTCCAATAGACCCGGCTAGGCGAAAGGCCCTTGGCGCGAGCGGTGCGAATATAATCCTGGCTCAGCACTTCGATCATCGAAGAGCGCGTCATGCGCGCCAGCACCGCCATAGGCAGCACGGCGAGTGTGACGGCAGGCAGGATATAGCTTTGCCAATTGCTGGCGCCGAGCAGCGGCAGCCACCGCAATTGTACTGAGAAATAGTTCATCGCCATCAGTGCCAGCCAGAAATTTGCAATGGACGCTCCGGCAATGGCGAAGATCATGACGATGTAATCGGGCCAGCGATTGCGCCAGACGGCAGCCAGCATGCCCGCTGGAATGCCGACGCCGATAGCCAGAATGTAGGAAACGACGGCCAGCGAAACCGTATAGGGCATGCGGTCGGCAATCTCGTCCCAGACTGGCTTGCGCGACCGGATGGATTCGCCGAAATCGCCTTGCACCGCATTGGTGACGAAGGTCCAGTACTGAACCAGCACCGGCTTATCGAGGCCAAGACGGACAGTCATGGCGTCGACGGCTTCCTGCGTGGCTTCGGGGCCTGCCATGACGCGCGCGGTCTCACCGGGCAGCATACGAATCGAGATGAAGACCAGAAGCGAAACGCCGATCAGGATCAGCGGCAGCGAGATCAGCTTGCGAAGGATATAGCCCTGCATGGCGTTTCCTTGAAAGTATGCTGGACCGGAGCAAAGCCCCGGTCCAGCTTGAACATTACTTCGTCACGTTGTCGACGCGCACGAGGCCACCCGGGATCACCCAGACGCCTTCGACACCCTCGCGGGTCGCGATCAGGTCCTGCGTCACATAGAGCAGCACATGCGGAGCATCTTCGTTGATGACTTCCTGCAACTGGCCATAGACTTCGTTGCGGGCATCCACATCGGTCATGGACGCTGCTTCGTCCAGCAGGCTGTCAAACTCGGGGTTCGAGTAGAAACCGAGGTTTGCCGATGCCGGAGAGAAGCTGTCGGTGTGGTAAAGCGGACGGAACTGCAGATCAGGACCGTTGACGCCCGAAGACCAGGACGCGATGACGGCATCAACGTCTTCAGCCTTCTTCTGCGCTTCATCGCCGAATGCAGCTGCCGACCATACGCCCGATTCCATGCGACGAACATCGAGGGTAACGCCCACGTCTGCCCACATGGCCTGAAGCAGTTCAGCAATGCGTGCTTCCTGCTCCTGCACGACGACAGACATGGTGAAGCCGTCAGCAAAACCAGCTTCGGCTAGCAGTTCACGCGCCTTGTCCAGATCGAACGGATAAGGATTCAGGTCGTCGCGATAGCCTTCGGCCACGGTCGCCAGCGGCGAATTTGCGGGGATAGCATAGCCCGACATGATCGAGGCGATCAGACCTTCGCGGTCGGTCGCGAAGTTCAGTGCCTGGCGAACGCGGACGTCGTTCAGCGGTTCGGCTTCCACGTTCAGCGCCATCCAGAACACGGCCGAGCCGGGCGAGACGGCAAGTGTCAGTTCCGGATTGGCTTCGATGGCACCAGCAAAGGCCGGCGGAACCGGGTTGATCACGTCGGCATCGCCAGTCTGGAGAGCCATCGAGAGCACGGAAGGCTCGGAAGACCAGGTCCAGCGGATGTCCTCGACACGGCCCGCATTGTCACCCCAATAGGTGTCGGACAGGGTCTGGTCGACGAATTCGCCGGAGCGATATTCGACCATCTTGTAGGGGCCGGTACCGACCGAAGCCGCACCAAGATTACCAGCTGCGTCTGCAGTCGGGCTCACCTGCTGGCCGCCATTGGTGGTCAGGATGTTGAGGAAGGCCGGGTAGGGGGCCTTGAGGTTGAACTGCACGGTCATGTCATCGACGGCTTCGACGCTGTCGAGGATGGTACGGATACGGCCCGAAGCGGCAAGACCGCGCTCGGTGCTGAGGTGGCGCTCGAAATTGTAGACCACGGCATCGGCGTCAAAAGGTGTGCCGTCATGGAAGACGACGCCTTCGCGCAGCTTGAAGGTGTAAACCTTGCCGCTTTCATCCACGCTCCACTCGGTGGCTAGGCCCGGCTGCAGGCTGAGGTCCGATGCGCGCAGCACCAGGCCCTCATAGACGGGCGCGAGCAGGGCATTGGTATAGGTGGCGCTCTGGTCACCTGGATCCATTGAGCGCGGTGCTTCGATCTGCATCACGGTCAGCGTTTCCGCAAACGCGCTCATTGCAAAGGCTGACACGCTTGCCAGAACCGTTGCAAAGAGCATTTTGCGGGTTGTTGAGAGAATGGTCATGTGTTGCTCCTTCTGACTGAGCTCCCCCGACAAGGCATAATGCCAGGTCGCTCCATTAGTACACTCAGTGAACTAACATGGCTTGATTAATTCATTTTGTGTACTTAGTGTCAATAGAGCCATGAGGTGCCCATGACGACGCCGACCCATTTTCAGATTCTGCGCCTGATTGGCGCCAGCGGAGCAACGACTCGCGCTGCCCTTATGGAGCAGACGGGTCTGAGCAAGGCCGCTATGAGCAATCTGACGCGCGATTTGATCGAGCGGGGGTTTCTTCTTGAAGCCAATATGGTGCGTAAGCAGGGCCGCCCATCCACCCTGCTTGATCTCGATCCGAAGGGTGCCCTGTTTGTCGGCGTCTCGATCATGTCGGACCCTGCGATTGTGGCTCTAGTGGATTTCAAAGGCGGCATTCTTGCCGAGGCGCGGTTTGATCGCAGCAGCAGCCCGGAAGACACTGTCGCCTCGCTTGCCGCTGCACTGGATCAGCTTTTGGCCCAGACCGGACGCCCGCGTGAATCAGTCAGCGGAATAGGGCTTGTGCTCTCTGGTCTCGTGGATCCCACGCAGCAGATATGCATTCGCTCGACTGTCATGGGTTGGCGGGATTTGCCATTAGCCAGAATGGTGCAGCAGGCCACCGGCCTGCCCACCTATATCGAAAACGATGCCAAGGCGCTGGCTGTTAGCGAGGCCATGTTTGGCACGGCGCGCGATCTCTCCAGCTTCACCCTGATCTGGTTCGGCACCGCTATTGGTTCTGCCCATCTTGATCATGGGCGCCTGCATCGGGGCGCACATGGCGGCGCGGGCGAAATCGCCCATATCACCATCGACCCCGAAGGACGCCCCTGCCGCTGCGGCAAGACGGGTTGTCTTGATACCGTCGCTTCGCTGGCCGCCATGCTTGATCAGGCGCGGGCCGAAGGCCTCGATATTGCCAATCTGGCCGATCTCGAAAAGCTCGCGGCCAATAACAATTCGGTCGCTATCCGCCTGCTGCATCGCGCTGGTTCCGCGCTTGGTCTGGCGGTGGCGCAGATCATCCAGATCAATGATCCGCAAATGGTGTTGCTCACCCATCGTGAAGAAGCCTTTGGCGGGTTGTTCTCGACGGTTTTGCAGCAGACCGTTGAAGCCAATGTTCTGCCCAGCCTGTCCGGTGTCACCCCGATCCATTTCCGCCGTCTGCGGGGGGAAGATTGGGTCAAGAGCGCGGCCAGTCTGGCCACTCACAAATTTCTAGCTGGAATGATCCAGAAAGGGGACTGATCGTGCGTATTGCTGTTGGTGGTATCCATATCGAGTGCAGCACTTATAATCCGGTGCTGACGCGCGCCGACGAGTTCCGCGTCGTGCGCGGCCAACAGCTTCTGGACGCCCCGCACTTTGCCTTCCTCAAGGACTATCCAGCCGATTTTCTGCCACTGATTCACGCCCGTTGCGTGCCGGGCGCCCCGGTCGAACGCGCGACCTATGAAGGCTTTAAGGCCGAGTTCCTTAAGGGGCTGCGCGCCGCCCTGCCCATTGATGGCCTTTATCTGCCCATGCATGGCGCCATGAATGTCGAGGGTATGGAAGACGCCGAAGGCGACTGGATCGCCGCCGCGCGCGAAGTCGTCGGGCCCGATATTCCGATCTCGGCCAGCTACGATCTGCATGGCAACCTGTCGCAGAAGATTATCGATCAGCTCGATATGTATTCCACCTATCGCACCGCGCCGCATATCGACGTCGAAGAGACGATGCGCCGCTCGGTGACCATGCTGGTCAAAAGCCTGCAGACCGGCGAGCGTCCCCATGTCGTCTGGGCGCCGATCCCGGTTGTGCTGCCCGGCGAGCGCACCTCCACCGTCGATGAACCGGCAAAAGGCATTTATGCCCTTCTGCCTGGTATCAATGAACGTCCCGGCATCTGGGATGCTTCACTCAATGTCGGCTATGTCTGGGCCGATGAGCCCCGCGCCACCGCTGCCGCGATCATGACAGGCACTGACCGTGCGGCTCTGGAACAGGCGGCAAAGGAAATCGCGCAGATTTATTGGGATGCGCGCGAAAATTTCGTTTTTGGCGCTGAAACCGGCACGATTGAAGATTGCGTCGCCAAGGCCGTTACCTGCCCGACAGCTCCCGTCGTGCTCGCCGAATCCGGTGATAATCCGACCGGCGGTGGCGTCGGTGATCGTGCCGAAGTCTTCGCTGCGCTCGTTGCCGCCAACGCTCAGGACTCGATTTTTGCAGGTATTGCCGACCGCCCTGCGACGGAAGCGGCTTATGCTGCCGGCATTGGCGCCAAGCTCGACCTCACCGTCGGCGCGACGCTCGACACTAAGGGCAGCACGCCTTTTACCGGCACATTCGAAGTCCGTTTCCTGTTTGAAACCAGCGACGCGGCGGAGCGTCAGGCCGTGTTGCGCATTGGCGGCATCGACCTGGTCGTCCATGCCCGCCGTCGCCCCTTCCACAATATCGCCGATTTCACCCAGCTCGGTCTTGATCCGCACAAGGCAAAGATTATCGCGGTCAAATCCGGCTATCTGTCCCCCGAGCTGGCGCCGATCGCCAATCCAAACCTGATGGCTCTGTCGACAGGCGTTGTCGATCAGGACATCGAGCGTTTGGCCCGCAAGCGCAAGCAGCACCTGACCTATCCATTCGATAAGACGTTCGATTTTGCTCCCACGGCCATTGCCTCGGCGCGGGCAAAATAATCGAAAATGCGGAGGAACCAGCGATGACGGCAGAAACCCAGACCAAGACACCCGTTCTGTCCATTAAGGGGCTGACAACCTCGTTCCGTGTGGACGGGGAATGGCGCTCGGTCGTGCGCGACATTTCGCTCGATGTCATGCCCGGCGAAACCGTCGCCATCGTTGGAGAATCCGGCTCCGGCAAGAGCGTCACCTCGCTCTCGGTCATGCGCCTTCTGCCCAAGACGTCGAGCCGCATCGAGGGCTCGATAAAGCTCAACGGTCGTGAACTGCTTACCCTCGACGACACCGAAATGCGCAAGGTGCGTGGCCGCGACTTGGCCATGATCTTCCAGGAGCCGATGACCAGCCTCAACCCGGTCTTCACCGTGGGCCGTCAGATTTCCGAAGCCCTGACCTGCCACAATCCCATGTCGGCAGCCGAGGCGCGGGCGGAAACCATTCGCCTGCTCGAAAAAGTGCGCATTCCCAATGCCGAGAGGCGTCTTAGCGAATATCCGCACCAATTCTCGGGCGGCATGCGCCAGCGCGTCATGATCGCCATGGCTCTCGCCAGCAAGCCCAAACTGCTGATCGCCGACGAGCCGACCACCGCGCTTGACGTGACCATTCAGGGCCAGATTCTCGACCTCATCAAGACCCTGCAGGAAGAAGAGGGCATGTCCGTCCTTTTCATTACCCATGATATGGGTGTGGTGGCTGAAGTGGCCGACCGCACCGTGGTCATGTATTGCGGCGAGGCGGTCGAGAGCGGCCCTACGGCACAGATTTTCGAGCGTGGCGAGCATCCCTATACTCGCGCCCTCCTGTCTGCCGTGCCGCGCATGGGCTCCATGGTCGGGCAATCCGATCCGCTGCGTTTCGCTATTGTCGACCGCGAAACCGGCCTCTCCGGCCCTGAAGTGCCGCTGACCGTTCAGGTGGATCGCGCCACCCCGGTTCTATCGGTCCGCAATCTCGTCACTCGTTATGGTGTCGGCCACTCTTTCTTCGGCAAACAGACCAGTGCTGTGCATGCGGTGGAAAATGTCTCCTTCGATCTCTTCAAGGGCGAAACGCTCTCGCTGGTCGGAGAATCGGGTTGTGGAAAATCCACCATTGGCCGCTCCATCATGCGCCTTACCCCGTCCAGAGCCGGTCAAATCAAAGTGGATGGCCGCGACGTGCTCACCATGCCGCGCGGTGAGCTCAACGCGCTGCGCCAATCGGTGCAGATGATTTTCCAGGATCCGTTTGCCAGCCTCAATCCGCGCATGACGATTGCCGAAGCACTGATGGAGCCCTTTGTCGTCCATGGCCTGGGCAATCGCAAACAGGCCCGCGACAAGGCGGCCTCTCTGATGGATCAGGTCGGCCTCAGCCCCGATATGCTCAAGCGCTACCCGCACGAATTCTCCGGCGGCCAGCGCCAGCGCATCTCAATCGCCCGCGCTCTGACACTCGATCCCAAGATCATCATTGCCGATGAATCGGTGTCGGCGCTCGACGTGTCGATCAAGGCTCAGGTGGTCAACCTGTTGATGGATTTGCAGGAAAAGCTGGGTCTCTCATATCTCTTCATCTCCCACGACATGGCCGTGGTGGAGCGCGTCAGCCACCGCGTTGCCGTCATGTATCTGGGTGAAATCGTTGAAATCGGTCCGCGTGAAACGCTTTTCGCCGATCCGCAGCACCCCTATACAAAAAAGCTCATGGCCGCAGTGCCGGTGCCTGACCCGGCGCGCCGTACATTGCGTCGTCCCATCAGCAATGACGAGATTTTGAGCCCTATCCGCCCCGGCGATTATGTGCCGCCCACGCGCATTTATCGTGAAGTTGCGCCGGGCCATGTGGTGCGCGTCGACGATCAGGCGGCTTGATCCCCATGGCCGGGCCATTGCGCGTGCTTCTGGTCGGCCTCGGGGCCATGGGCGAGGCCCATGCCCGCGCCTATATATCGAGCGCTGATTGCGAGATCGTCGGCGTCGTCACCCGACGCCGCGCCTCGGTTTCCGACGCGTTTGCATCACTGCCGTGGTGGAACGATTACGACACGGCTCTGGCTGAAACCCTGCCTGATCTCGTCGTCATAAGCACCTATTCGGAAACTCATGCCGACTACGCCATCAAGGCGATAGAAGCAGGAGCGCATGTCTTTGTCGAAAAGCCTCTCGCGACCACTGTTGCTGATGCAAGGCGCGTGGCTGATACGGCCCGGCGTCTCAACCGCAAGGTGTTGGTCGGCTATATCCTGCGCCATCATCCGCTCTGGCAGAGGCTAATTGCCGAGGCGCGGCAATTGGGCGGGCCTTATGTATTCCGCATCGCGCTCAATCAGCCTTCGTCCGGAGCGGGTTGGGAAACGCACAAGGCGCTGATGCAGACCATTTCGCCAATCGTCGATTGTGGCGTCCATTACGTGGACGTGATGAGCCAGATCATCGATGCAAAACCCACCGAAGTGCGTGGCCTTGGTGTGCGTCTGAGTGATGAGATTGCGCCAGACATGTATAATTACGGCCAGTTCCAACTGTTATACGCCGATGGTTCGGCGGGCTGGTTCGAGACCGGTTGGGGACCGATGATGCCTTATGAGGCGCAGAGCATAATGGATGTCATCACTCCCCAAGGTGCCGTTTCGCTCGTCTTGCAGGATGATGGCACGCGGGCACTCATGATCCGCCTTAAGGGGGCCGTCGAGGCTGAAAAGATTGACGTTCCCGGACCATTTACGCGCGAAGAACTATGCGTGTTTCAGCGCGAATACCTGGAGCGAGCGCTGGTTGACGACATCGATTTAACCGCCCATCTCGACTCCGCAATACAATCGTTGAGCATTTGCCTTTCCGCCGACGAGAGCATCATGAGTGGCCTTGTGAGCCTCATATAAGTCCGGCGGCAACGCATTCCGTTGAATGCCCTGCGTTTCACGCAAACAATTCATGTGTCCGAGCACGGCCTATCCCTTTGGCTAAGCGCTTCAACGCACCGCCGCGAATGCCGGGTCTGGGCCCTGCAGTGATCAACGTGTTGCGTATGTAGTTCCGATTGTCGTGAAACTGTCATCCAAGCGCTTTATCGCCGCCTCGTAAGAGCCTCAGGGCTGAAACAACTTACGTCCGGGCGCCTTATGACAGCCAATACCGTATCGACCCGTGATGTGCGTCTGGACTATGGCTCCACGCCTATTCTCAAAGGCATCGATATAGCGCTGCCACCCGGAAACACCCTGGCCCTGCTTGGGCCATCCGGTTGCGGCAAGACCACCCTTTTGCGGCTCGTGGCGGGGCTCCTTGAACCCACATCGGGGGAAGTGTGGATCGAAGGTCAACTTGTCGCCGGAAATGGTGTTTTCCTGCCGCCGGAAAAGCGCGGCCTTGGCATGGTATTTCAGGATTACGCACTCTGGCCGCATCTGAGCGTTGCTGGCAATGTCGGTTTCCCGCTCGAAATGCGCAAAGTCGGCAGGGCGGAGCGAGACCGGCGGGTGCTGGAGGCCCTGCGGCGTGTCGAACTCGAACACCTTGCCGACCGCAGCCCGAGCGCTCTGTCCGGCGGCCAGCAGCAGCGCGTGGCCATCGCGCGCGCCATTGTCGCCGAACCGCGTATCGTGTTGTTCGATGAACCGCTTTCCAATCTCGATAGGGAATTGCGTGAAAACATGGTGGGCGAGCTTGCCGGCCTCATCCGCCAGCTTGGCCTCACGGCAATCTATGTAACGCATGATCAGAGCGAGGCCTTCACCCTGGCTGATCAGGTCGCCGTTATGGACAAAGGGCTCATAGCCCAGATGGCTGCACCGGAAGACCTGATAGAAACGCCCGCCGACGCCAAGATTGCCGAATTTCTGCGCCTTGGTTCCATCGCCAGGCTGCGCCGCACGGACACTGGCTGGTCTTTTGGCGCTGGTGCATCCGATTTCGCTTTTGGCCCCGATGCTCCCTTTGGACACGAAGCGCAGGTGTTGATTTCGCCGCGTGCGCTTCAGGCCTGCGCCCCTGAGCAGGCTGCCCTGACCGGCGCGGTCAAGGCTGTGCAGTTCCGCGACAATGCCTATCTGGCCGACATTGCCGTGGCCGAAGGCGCGGACAATCTGGTCCTTCAGATTGCAAGCAATTCCCGCATGCGCTTGGGGGAGCGCATCGGGCTGGAGATTGTCTCCGATCGTCTCCGCTGGTTTCCGGCGGAAGCGCCCCAAACCCCTTAGGAGTGTCACATGCTGACCAACGTTCGCCGCGCAGGTCTTGCCGCGCTCGCCGCTCTGGCCATGGCCGGAACCGCTCATGCCGATGTCACCGTGTATACCGCTGGCCCTGCGTCGCTGATCGAAAAGCTGGCAGCTGGTTTCACTGAAGAAACCGGCATCAAGGTCGAATTCTTTCAGGCAACGACCGGTCAGGTCATGGCTCGTATTGAATCAGAAGCTGCCAATCCCGTCGTAGACGTGCTGATCTCGGCCTCCTGGGATACGGCAACAGATTTCACCGAACGCGGCTGGCTCCTGCCTTACACCAGCCCCAATGCTGAAAACGTCCCCGATTTCCTAAAGTCGGAAACCGCAGTCGCACAGGGCGTTTCCGCGCTTGCCATTGCGTGGAACCCCAATAGTGGCACGCCCGAGCCCAAGGAATGGGCCGATCTTGCAAAGCCGGAATACAAGGATCTGGTTAACCTGCCCGACCCGGCTCAGTCCGGCGCGACGTTCGAGCTGGTTGCAGCACTTGAAGCGCAGGGCGGCATCAAGCTGTTTGAAGATCTCGCTGCCAATGGCGCCATTGTTGCCGGTGCCAATGCCGAAGCACTGAACCCCGTACTTCAGGGCGCCAAGGCCGCCGTATTCGGCGCGGTGGACTATATTTCGCTCAACGGCAAGGCCAAGGGCGAAGCCATCGAAGTGATCTTCCCTGAATCGGGCACGGTGATTGCGCCGCGCCCGGCAATGATCCTCAACTGGTCCAAGAACCAGGACGACGCCAAGGCCTTCATCGACTACATGCTGTCCGATGCCGGTCAGGCCATCGTCGCGGCGACCAATCTGATGCCGGCACGTACGGACATTCCGGCCAACCGCCCGCTGATCAACGATCTCAACATTCTGCAGATCGATGCTGAAGCGGTCTATGCCGGTCGTGCCGACACGCTGGCCAGCTTCGGCGCCATTTTCGGTCAGTAAGGGGCTTTGGAACAATGGCTGCGAAAAGCGTTCAGCCGGTTAATCCGGCCGTGGTGCTGGCAACGATTGGCCTTGCCGTGGTTGTCGCCGTGCCTTTCGCCTTCATTGTTCTACAGGCCATCTTTCCAGAACTGGGGCGCGGCTCGCTGGCCGCGCCTCTCTCGCGTCTTGCCGACACCTTGAGCGACGCAAAACTCTTGCGCATGACCGGCAATACGCTGCTTCTCGGGCTCGGAGTCGCGGCTTTGTCGGCCATCATCGCTGTACCGCTGGCCGTCATGCGGGCGCTGTTCCGCGTGCCAGGCGCGTTGGTTTGGGACGTCTTGATGCTCGTTCCCTTCATGATCCCTCCCTATATCGCCACTCTGGGCTGGATTATGTCGCTGCAACCGCGCGGCTATCTGTTCCAACTGTTCGGCTTCGATCTGGCGCCGTTTCTCTTTTCCATCTGGGGCATCATCTTCGTGATGACGCTCAACACCTTCCCGGTGATCTACTTTGCCGTTTCCCGCACCGTTGAAACGGTGGGTTCTCGCTATGCCGATGTGGCGCGCGTCTTCGGTGCATCCGGCTGGAAGGCGTTTTTCCGGATCACTCTGCCGCTTTCGACGCCGGGCCTTGCCGCAAGTCTGCTGCTGGTTTTTGCCATGGCCATCGAAGAGTATGGCACGCCCGCCGCTCTAGGACGTCGCGCCGGCTTCGACGTTTTGGTCACCGGTATCGATCTGCGCGTTTCCGACTGGCCCATTGATCTGCCCGGCGCAGCCATTCTGTCGCTGGTTCTGGTACTGTTGAGTTTTGGCGCGTTTCTGGTGCAGCGCTGGTTGCTGACGCGCCGTTCGTATCAGACCACCAATGGCAAACCGCAGGCTTTTGAAAAGCGCGACCTCGGACGCTGGACGCTGCCAGTCGTCGTCGCCTTTGGCGCTGTAACCTTTCTCGCCACGTTTGCTCCGCTGCTCGCCATTCTGGCGACGGCTCTGTCGCGCACCATTTCGGGCGGGCTTACCTGGACCAATCTGGGTTTGAGCAATTTTTCCGCAATTTTCACCGACGGCACAGGCGCTTTGCGCGCGCTCAGCACCAGTCTAGGTCTCGGTATTACGGCGGCCCTGTTCACCGGCCTTCTGGGCGCTTTGTCGGCCTATGCGGTCGTTAAATCGAAAATGCGCGGGCGCGGAGCGCTTGATGTGCTGACCATTCTGCCCAATGCGCTTCCGGGTATTGTCGTCGCCGTTGGGCTTATCCTTGCATGGAACCAGCCCTGGTTGCCGGTCACGCCTTATAACACTGCGCTTATCCTGCTGCTGGCCTATTGCTGTATTCTTCTGCCCCAGCCAGTGCGCTACGCCACGGCGGCTTTTCATCAAGTGGGCGATAATCTCGAAGCTGCGGCGCGTGTTTTCGGAGCCAGTCCGATGATCGCCTTCCGCCGCATTCTCCTGCCGCTGATCTTTTCGAGCCTCCTCGCCTCAATGCTGCTGGTCTTTGCCGTTGCGACGCGTGAGCTGGTGGCCTCGATCATCGTCGCCCCGGTGGGTATGCAGACCATTTCCACCTATATCTGGCGCCAGTTCGAGCAAGGCTCGGTCGGCTTGGGTATGGCAATGGCTTTCGTCACCATTCTCATCACCACTCTCTTCCCACTCGTGGTCCTCAGTCTTATGGGCAAGAGGGGAAGCTTATTGTGATTAGTGTCAGAGCCATTTCTGGCCTTGGCGGGAAAGCCCCTGCCTGCTTCCTTGTTGAAACTGAAAAGGCGCGTTTTCTGCTCGATCTGGGAGAGGGTGCACCGGGTGAGTTCCCTGACCTCTCCGGCATTGGTAAGGTCGACGCCATCCTGATCAGCCATGGCCATGCTGATCACATTGGCGGACTGCACCTCTCCGATCAGGTCGGTAATCCCCCCATTTATGCCACCGCCATGACCAGAGCATTTGCGGGACACCCGAAGCTGGCAGAGGCGTTGACCTTGCCACTGCGCGGGCAATTGGAAATTGCCGGAGTTGTGATTGAAACCGGTCGCGCCGGTCACGCCGCTGGAGGGGTGTGGATACGGATCGGTGGCGAAAATGGAGTGCTCTATTCGGGCGATTTCTGTCGTGAAAACCTGCTCTATCCGGTCGACAAACCGCCAGTGGCTAAGACCCTGATCGTCGATGCGTCCTACGGCGAATACGACGTGGATATTGCTGGCGCCGTTACCTCACTGGTTGATACTGCGCGAAGTGGCTCCTTGCTCCTGCCCCTGCCGCCGACGGGCAGAGGCGTCGAAATCGCCGTGCTTTTATATGAAGCAGGTTGTCCAGTCGCCATCTGTGACCAGCACCGCCATGTCGCCGGTCTGATGCTGGCGGCGGATGCCGATGTCTTGGTACAAAACGGGCGCAACCGGGTTAGCGCCATGCTTGCACATGCGGCACGTCTCGACGCTCATTCCCTTGTTATGGGCACAATGGTTGCCGCCAATGGCGCAACCTCTGCAGGCCTGTCAAAAACCTTGATAGACCGGTTTGCGTCCGATCACGATGTGCAAATCCTGCTGACTGGCCATGTCGAAACAGGCACGCTTGCCAAGTCGGCGCTAGAAACCGGGCGTGCGAGCTTCCTGCGCTGGAATGTCCATCCGCGCCTGCGTGACCTCGCCTGGCTGCACGAAACTGTCCGCCCGCAAAACACGCTTTATGCGTTCTGCGATGGTGCTTCCGAAAAAGCCCTCAAACGTGCATTCAACTGAGATTTTGTTCCCGCCTTTCTGATTTTCCTGCGGGCTCAGATCTTGTCAATAAGGCTGAAACCCTGCTGCCAGCATGTTGCTCTCAGCGCGTATGCGAGCCTTTCCGCCCATTGATCCTGTTCGGCATCGGTTGAAATCAGATCGTTCACGATCTCGAATCCGCAGGACGCGATGCCTGTGTCCCAAGTGTGGTAATCGAGCGTAAATGCGCCGCCGCCTATGCCGCTATAGGGTTCATTGTCCGAGATTGTGAGCCCGAATGCATCTTGCAGATGCTTCGCGATCACTTGGGCAAAGTGGCGGTCTTCATGCCAGATCGTTCCGCCATCCATAAAACGCGGAGAGCCCTGCATAAGCTGTCGCGTGCAGGAATGAAGCGCGAAGAACGTCGGTTTGTCGTGGCGCGCGCGTAGCCGGTTAACCTGCTCGGCAATAGCGGTGTGGAAAGGCCAGAAATAGCGCTCTTGCCGGTCCTGCCGCTCTGCATCGCCCACATTGCAATTGCCGGGGATGATCACTCCGTCGCTGATCTCGGGAATTGATTGAGCATCGGCTATCCAGCGATTGGTATCGAGCAGTAGCCGTGAATGGCAGGCGAGAACGGCCGGGGCATCGAGTTGGCTGGACAAGTGCCGTACGACCCGCTCTATGCCGATGTCGAGCGCGATATGCTGCGATTCCCAGCCCTGCTGAAGCCCAAGTGAGCTATATTCCGGCGGGATATGTGCACTGGCGTGGTCGCAGACCAGCAGGCAGGGGAACGAGCCTTCGGGATTGAGGATTTCGACCATATTGCCTCCAGGACGCGCGGCCCAGAGCTGGCCGCAAGTTTGATGAAAGCAGATGCAAGACGAAGCATTTGCTATTTATGAAACGATAATGCGAATGAACTTCTTCATCACCTGTAATTTGTAGCAATATTTTCTATTATGTGTGCGAACTTTAGAATGCGAAGTTGCCTGCAATTTGCTTAAGTGCCCCTGCATCAAAAAAGGGGGAACGTAATGTCCAGGATGCTTCTCGCTCTGTTTCTCGCCTCTACCGCAATGGCAGGCGCTACATCCACAGCATCCGCTCAGGAGCTGCGTTTTGCCTCTAGTGGCGATGCCGTCTCGATGGATCCCTATATCCGTAATGAGGTCTTCACCTACAGCTTCCTCGGTAATGTCTATGAGGGTCTCGTTCGCCGGAACCCGGATTTGACAATCGAGCCGGAACTGGCCGAGCGCTGGGAAATGATCTCACCGACCCAATGGCGTTTCTATCTGCGTCAGGGTGTGAGCTTCCACGATGGCAGCCCCTTCACCGCCGATGACGTAATTTTCTCCGCGGACCGCGTTCGTGCTGGCGATTCCGATTTCAAAAATCGTCTCAGCGGTGTGACCGAAGTGGTCAAGGTCGATGATTTCACCGTCGACTTCATCACTGCTGAGCCCAATCCGATCCTGCATTACACCTGGCCCAACTGGTACATCATGTCCAAGACATGGGCCGAGGCGAATGGCGTCGCCGACGCGAGCCGTGCGACCGATGTTGAAAACTTTGCGACGCTGCATGCCAATGGCACCGGCCCGTTCAAGCTGGTGACGCGCGAGCCGGGCATCAAGACGACGCTCGAAGCCAATGAAGGCTGGTGGAATGCCGCCAACAAGCTCGGCAATGTGGAGAGCGTGACCTATACGCCGCTTCCAAACGATGCGACGCGCATTGCGGCCCTGCTCTCGGGCCAGATGGATGTCGTTTATCCGGTTCCAGTGCAGGACATTCCGCGCCTCGAATCCGCGCCCAACGTCAATGTCGTGGCGGGTCCCGAAGTGCGCACCATGTATCTGACCATGAACCAGTGGAAGGACACACTTCCTGGTTCTGCCGTTGAGGGGGATAATCCGTTCAAGGACCAGCTCGTCCGTGAGGCGGTCTACCGTGCCATCGACATCGATCTCATCAACCAGCGCATCATGCGCGGGCAGGGGACCGCTGCGGCTCTGATGGTGGCGCCGGGCGTCAACGGCTTCACCGACGAGATCGAGCGCTATGCCTACGATCCCGAACTGTCCAAGCAGCTTCTGGCTGACGCTGGCTATCCCGATGGCTTCAAGCTGACTTTCCAGTGCTCGAACGACATGTATCTCAATGACGAGGCCATCTGCCTTGCCATCAGCTCCATGCTCGCCCGCGTCGGGATCGAAGCGGACACCAATGTTCAGGCCCGCGCGCAGTATCTCGAAGCCGTGCTCTCGCCGAACATGGATTTCGGTCTGGCCATGCTCGGCACGACTCCGGCCAGCCTCGACAGCCACATTGCGCTCTTCTCGCTACATATGTGCCCGCGTCTGTCCGAAGATCGCCCGATCTGGGCCGCCGAGGATATCAGCAGCCTCGTCGCTGGCACCTCCAACTATGCCGGCTATTGCAGCCCGGAAGTGGACGCGCTCAGCAAGCAGATCCTGAGCGAAACCGACGAAGCCAAGCGTAACGAGCTGATCAAGCAGGCCTGGACCATCACCACCGATGATGTCGCCTATATCCCGCTGATGCAGTCCTGGTCCGCCTGGGCTACGGGCGCAAATGTGACGCTGGAACGCCGCGCCGACAACGTCTTCGACTGGCGTTACGTCCAGATCGACTGATCTCCCGCGTGGTGGGGCGCGGCGTTTGCCGTCGCGCCCTGCTGCCCCGTTCAACGCCGCCCCGAGGCCGGTATGCTCTCATTCCTGTTCAGGCGCCTGGTGCAGTCGGCCTTTGTGCTGCTGGTCGTCGCGCTTCTGTCCTTCATCATGTTCCGCTATCTGGGCGATCCGGTCGCCCAGCTCGTGAACGAAGACGCCACCTATGCCGACCGCATGATGCTTCGCACGCAGATGGGGCTCGACGAGCCGATCTGGATTCAGTTTGCACAATTTGTCGGGCGTGTGGTGCAGGGCAATTTCGGCCTCTCGTACCAGATGGGGCAGCCGGTTTCGCGCATGTTGGCCGAGCGCCTGCCGGCCTCACTTGAACTGAGCATCGTCGCCTTCGGTATCTCGCTGGCGCTGGGCATTCCTATGGGTATTTATGCCAGTCTCAAGCCCAATAGCTTCGGCGCCCGCGCCATGATGGTGCTGTCGCTGGTCGGCATTTCGCTGCCCACCTTCTTTATCGGCATCATGCTGATCCTCTATTTCGGCGTCGAACTTGGCTGGTTGCCCACATTCGGGCGCGGTGAAGTCGTCAATGTCTGGGGCTGGCCGACCGGGCTGCTGACGGTGACCGGGCTGCAGTCGATCATCCTGCCGGCCATCACGCTCGGCCTGTTCCAGCTCACCTTCATCATGCGGCTGGTCCGCGCCGAAATGCTGGAAATCCTCAAGACCGACTATATCAAGTTTGCCAAGGCCCGTGGCCTCAGCGCCCGCCAGATTTATTTCGGCCATGCGCTCAAGAACACCATGATCCCGGTGATGACCATTGCCGGCCTGCAACTGGGCTCGATCATCGCCTTCGGCATCATCACGGAAAGCGTGTTCCAGTGGCCCGGCATTGGCCTCTTGTTCCTGCAGGCCGTGTCCACCGTCGATATTCCGGTGATCTCCGCCTACCTGCTGCTGGTCGCGGTGATCTTCGTCACGGTCAATCTGATCGTCGATATCCTCTACTTCCTGATCGATCCGCGCCTGCGCGTGAATGCGAGCTGAGGCCAGCCATGTCCACTGACACCAAAACCTCGTTATTCACGCGCATGACCGACAGCGAATTGTTCTATCGCTACATCCATTCTCCCACGACGGTCATCGCCACGCTGATCGGGCTGACCATGGTGCTGGCCGCGATCTTAGCCCCATGGATCGCGCCGCAGGACCCGTTTAATTTGGCGGTCCTCGACCTCTGGAATTCGCTTCTGCCGCCGGCATGGCACGAAGGCGGCGATATGCGCTTCCTGCTCGGAACCGACGAACAGGGCCGCGACCTGCTCTCGGCGCTGCTCTATGGCACGCGCACCTCGCTGATGGTGGGCGGCATTTCGGTGCTGATCGCCGTGATCGTAGGCATCGCCGTCGGCCTTCTCGCCGGATATGTCGGCGGTGTGTTCGACGCAATCGCCATGCGTATCGTCGATATTCAGATGACCTTCCCGGCCATCATGGTTGCCTTGTTGATCGACGGGGTCAGCCGCTCCATTCTGCCGCGCGACCAGCATGACAGCCTGGCCATCTTCGTCATCATCTTTGCCTTGAGCCTGTCCATCTGGCCGCAAGTGGCCCGCACGGTGCGCGCCTCGACCATGGTGCAGGCCAAGCGCGAATATGTGCTGGCGGCGCAAGTGATCGGCATTCCACCGCTCACCATTATGTTCCGCCATGTGCTGCCCAATGTGCTGGGCCCGGTTCTGGTCATCGCGACCATCAATGTGGGGCTGGCGGTGCTGGGCGAGGCCACGCTGAGCTTTCTGGGCGTGGGCATTCCCGCCTCCCAGCCCTCGCTCGGCACGCTGATCCGCATGGGCAATGGCTTCCTGTTTTCGGGTGAGCAATGGCTGGTGATCTTCCCCGGCATCACGCTGGCGTTGCTGGTACTCTCGGTCAATCTGACCGGCGATTGGCTGCGCGACGTGCTCGACCCCAAACTGCGCTGAGGAGACCGATCATGACACTGCTCTCCATCAAAGGACTGCGCGTCGAATATCCGGGCCGCAAGGGTACCTTCGTTGCCGCAACCGGCGTTGACCTGACGGTTGCGCGGGGTGAAATCCTCGGGCTCGTCGGAGAGTCCGGCGCCGGAAAATCCACCATCGGCAGCGCCATCATGGGCCTGCTCGATACGCCGGGCCGCGTCACTGCCGGCGAAATCCTTTTCGAAGGCCAGAAGATCGACGCCACCGACAGGGCGGCTCTCCAGGCTCTGCGCGGTCGCCGCATTTCGATGATCTTTCAGGACCCGCTGACGAGCCTTAATCCCATCTACACGGTAGGTCGCCAGTTAATCGAAACCATCCAGTCGCACCTGCCGCTCGATCACGGGGCAGCGCGCAAGCGGGCGATTGAGATGCTCGAAGCGGTGGGCATTGCAGAGCCGGATGTGCGCATCGATCAATATCCGCACCAGTTCTCGGGCGGCATGCGCCAGCGCGTCGTGATCGCGCTGGTCCTGTGCTCGGAGCCGGACCTGATCATTGCCGACGAGCCGACAACAGCGCTCGATGTGTCCGTGCAGGCGCAAATCCTCAAGCTCATCAAAAAGCTGGTTGCTGAGCGCGATGTCGGCGTCATCCTCGTCACTCACGATATGGGCGTCATTGCCGAAACCGCCGATCGGGTCGTGGTGATGCATCGTGGCCAGGTGGTGGAAACCGGCGACACCCATCAGGTGATCCATGAACCGCGCCACGACTATACCAAGTCACTGATTGCCGCCGTGCCGCGCGGTGATCGGAGCCTTCACCGCTTTCCGCGCGTCGCCTATCAGACAGAGAATGCGACGCCGGACAAACAGATCGATCTTGGTACGCACTGGCTGGGCCGCGCCGCAAATGCTGCTAGCAGCGCCGATAGCAAGTCTCTGGTCGGAGTGAAAAACCTCGATCTGCGCTTCCTGACGCGCAATGCTGTGCTGCCGCGCAACCGCCGCTATTTCAATGCCGTGCGCGATGTTAGTTTCGACATCCGCGAGCGCGAAGTGCTGGGGCTGGTTGGGGAGTCAGGTAGTGGAAAATCCACCATTGCCCGTGTTCTGGCGCAGATTTACCGCCCGACCAGCGGCACCTTCACCTTTGGTGGCAAGGTGGTCGATGCCAAGCTTTCTGCCAAGGAGGCCATGGCGATCCGAACACAGATTCAGATAATCTTTCAGGACCCTTATTCCTCGCTCAATCCGCGCATGCGGGTCGACCGGATCATCGCCGAACCCATCCGCCACCATCGCCTTGCCGAAAACGAAACCGAATTGCGCGGCATCGTCTATGATCTACTAGAGGTCGTGGGGCTGGGGGCCGCGGCGGCATCCAAATTCCCGCACGAGTTCTCAGGTGGCCAGCGTCAACGCATTGCGATTGCCCGCGCCTTGGCGACCCGCCCGCGCTTTCTCATCTGCGACGAGCCAACCTCGGCGCTCGACGTCTCCATTCAGGCTCAGGTTCTCAATCTTCTCAAAGACCTTCGTGACGCGCTCAATCTCACTGTGCTGTTCATCAGCCACGACCTGCCGGTGGTCAGGCAGATGTGTGACCGGGTGATCGTGATGCGCAATGGCGCCATCGTCGAGGAAGCAGAGGTCAACGACCTCTTCAATGCACCAAAGTCCGACTACGCCAAGGAATTGCTGAGCCTGATGCCCTCGCTCTAGGGGCGAGCATCAAGGACAGGAGAATGACGCATGACCGAAATTAACACCAAACGCGACGTCGAGTGGGCGCGGATGACCGCGCCTGAACTCAAGGCTATGGCGGCCACGGGTAAGGCGCTCGCCATCCTGCCCGCTGGGGCATTGGAGCAGCACGGCCCGCATTTGCCGGTCATCGTCGATGCGGCCAGCGCCAATGCGGCGTCCATCGCGGCAGCGCACGAAGTCTGCGGCGATATTCCGGTCGCCGTTCTGCCACCGCTCTGGATGGGGATGAGTGAGCATCATCTGCCCTTCGGTGGTACGATCAGCCTAGACTACGCTGCCTATCGCGCCTTGCTCAATTCTATCGTTCGCTCGCTCAAGGCCATCGGTTTTGCGCGTTTGCTGATCGTCAATGGTCATGGTGGCAATATCGAGGGGCTCAATCTCTCGGCCCGGGAGCTGGCCGTGGAATATGACATGCCCATCGCGACGATCATGCCGTGGATGAACGCCCGCGCCGAAATCACTGCGCTGATGGAAAGCGCCGCGCCCGGACATGCCTGCGAGGGCGAAACCTCGCTGATGATGGCCATTGCAGGCGATCTGGTGCGCAGCGAGAAATTCGAGGAAGCAGCGTCCAGCACCATCAGACCCACCAATGCGCCAACGGGGATTTCACGGTTTTATTCCTTTGCCGAGCGTGCTCCGCAGACTGGCGTTATGGGCGATCCACGCAAATCCACTGCCGAAAAGGGCGAGGCTATTCTCGCCATCCACAAGCGCCTTGTTGTCGAAGCCATTCGCAATGAGGGCGTCTGGTCACGGCCCGATGCCGTCTGGCAGCCGGAGCGTGGCCTTGGAACTCAGGACGGGCCGCTGGCCCCCTTAAAATCATAGGAGAAGATTATGTGCCGCTTTCTCGCCTATCTCGGCGCGCCGATCTTTCTCGATGAGTTGGTCTATACCCCGGCTCATTCGCTGATCCATCAATCGCTTCACGCCACCGAAGCCAAGACCGAAACCAATGGCGATGGCTTTGGATTGGGCTGGTATGGCGACCGCAGCGAGCCGGGCATCTATCACGAAGTTCTGCCCGCCTGGTCTGATCAGAACCTGCGCAGCCTGTGCAGCCAGATTCGCAGCGGCATGTTTTTCGCCCATGTTCGCGCCTCGACGGGCACGGCTCTGTCACGGTCCAACTGCCACCCGTTCCGTCATGGCACTGACCTATTCATGCACAATGGACAGATCGGTGGATACAAGCATTTGAAGCGCCAGATCGAATCCGCCTTGCCTGATGGCCTTTATGAGTATCGCCTGGGAACGACGGATTCCGAGGCGCTGTTTCTTCTGGCACTGGCCAATGGCCTGCGAGCCGAGCCCGTCGCTGCCATGCAGCGTACGCTCCGTCAGGTGCAGGCTATGCTGGATGGAGCAGGCATTACCGAGCCGCTGCGGTTCACCTCCTGCTACACTGATGGCGAGACGCTTTGGGCCTATCGCTGGGCCTCCGACGATAAGGCGCCAACCCTTTACTACAGGGAAGAAGAGGGAGGGGTTCTGGTCGTTTCAGAACCAATCGATGAGGGCGCGCGACTTTGGAATGTCGTGCCCAAGCAATCCGTGCTGCGTGTTGACCGCGCTGGTGTGCAGGTCGAGAGCCTGAATGTTGAAATTGGAGTAGCCGCATAATGGCCGATAGTCTTGCCCACCGCGATATTCCCGCCGTCGATTGTCCTGACCGCGCCTGGACGCGTCAGGCTCTTGTTCTGCTGGAAGCCGAAGGGCGCCGATCTGCCGATACTCACCTGATCCCGCTGCCCGTAAAGGGTTTTGAGGACACGCCATTTTACCTCAAGGATGAATCGGCTCACCCTACCGGCAGCCTGAAGCACCGTCTGGCGCGGTCGCTGTTCCTTTACGGCATCTGCAATGGGCTGATCAAAAAAGGCACGACGCTGACGGAGGCGTCTTCGGGTTCAACCGCTGTCAGCGAAGCCTATTACGCACGTATGCTTGGCCTGAATTTCATCGCGGTGCTGCCAGCTACCACAAGTCCGAGCAAGATTGCTGCCATTACTCAACAGGGCGGCAAATGCCATCTGGTTGAAGATGGCGGCACGATCTATCAAGTCGCCGCTGATCTCGCCGCCGAAACAGGCGGCTATTATCTCGATCAGTTCACGTTCGCAGAGCGCGCAACGGACTGGCGCGGCAATAATAATATTGCTGAATCCATCTTCCGGCAGATGGATAATGAACCTCACTCGGTGCCGAGCTGGGTGATCATGGGCGCCGGAACGGGCGGCACAGCGGCCACCATTGGCCGTTACATTCGCTACCGCGGCTACAATACCCGCCTCTGTGTAGCCGATGTGGAGCACTCCGCTTTCTATGAAGGCTGGGCCGATGCCAATCCCGAAGCGCGCTGCACCCAGCCCAGCCGTATCGAAGGTGTTGGCCGTCCCCGCGTCGAAAAATCCTTCATGCCGGGCGTGGTTGATCACATGATCAAGGTGCCGGATGAAACATCCCTGGCAGCGATGCATGTCCTGTCAAAATTGCTCAGCCGCCGCGTCGGCGGTTCTACCGGCACCAATTTTTATGGGATGTGCTGGGCGGCAAATTACATGCGATCAACAGGCGCGATCGGCTCTTTGGTGACGCTGATCTGCGATAGCGGCGAGCGCTATTCCGACACTTACTACAATGCCGACTGGCTGGCAGAACAGAAGCTGGATTTGCAGCCGCATATCGAAAATATCGAGGCCTTCCTTTTTGATGGAAAGCCGCTAGCGGCACTCCACTAGAGCCGACGAGTTTCGGCGTTTTTTGAAAGCCGAAACGTGTTTTAAGGCAAACAACATCTCTCATGAGCGTATCTCATGGCGCATGCGATCGGTCTCGGGCTATTCTGCCGGACCGCATCCGGTTTGCTGATGGTGACCAAGTCATGAGAACCCGTTTCACTGCCCTCCCGATAGTATTTTCGGCCCTGTGTCTGGCCGGTTGCTCGCCGGGCGGTGGCGCTCCCTCAGTTCCCGTATTTGGTTCATACTTTCCTGCCTGGATAATCTGCGCCCTCGGCGGGGTCGTTATAGCTATGATCTTGCGTGCGGCCCTCATAGCTCTTCGCATTGACGAGCATTTGCCCGCGCCGCCGCTCGTCTATCTCTGCCTCGCTGTCAGCGGCGGCATCGTGTTCTGGATGATCTGGGCGGGAGCATTGTGATGCGCGCCATATTGGGCAAAGTCATCGGCTATGGCGTTTTCGCGCTAACCGCTGTTCTCATCTACCTCGCCTGGAGTTCAGGGGTGTCAAACCCGCGCTCCGATGTTGCCGAAATCGAAGCGCCAGTAGTGCAGATTTCCTCGACAGTGCCTGGGCGGGTTATTGCCATCGCCGTCGAGAACAATCAGGCGGTTAGGAAGGGCGATCTATTACTAGAAATTGACCCAGAGCCCTATCAACTCCGCTTGGAACAGGCTCAGGCAGAATTGCGGGCCGCCGAATCCGAGCTGGCACAGGGCGGGCGCAATATCGCGACGGCCCAGTCCAATGCCGATGTTGCGCAAAAACAGATTGAACGCGCCCAGTTCAATGCCGATCTCGCCAAGCAGACGCTCGACCGGTTGGAGCCGTTGCTCGAGCGCGGTTTCGTAACGGCGCAGCAGGTTGATCAGGCTCGAACCGCCTATAATGACGCTCTGGTTAGCCTTGATCAGGCTTTGCAGTCGTCTCAGGGTGCCACGCAGGTCATTGGCACGCTCGACACAAGACAAGCGCAGGTCGATACGGCCAAGGCGACGGTGGCGCTGATGCAGCGTGATCTGGATAACACAAAAGTTCGAGCACCGTTTGACGGGCTGGTCACCGGTCTGATCATGCCGCCGGGCGAATATGTGGTGACCGGGCAAGTCCTGTTCTCGATGATCGACACCTCTGGCTGGGAAGCAGTGGCGTTTTTCCGCGAAACCGAACTGATCAATATCGCCATTGGTGATGCAGCAGAGGTCTATGTCATGGCCGATTCACGTCATCCGATTTCCGGCACGGTCGCTGCCATCGGCTGGGGAGTCCGCTCGGCGGATGCGGCGACCATTCTGGGTCTGCCCATCGTTTCCAATTCGCTCAATTGGGTCAAAGTCGCTAAGCGCTTTCCGGTTTATGTGCATCTGCACGAACCGCCGTCAGACCTGATGCGCGTCGGCGCTTCAGCTATGGTGACGATCACGGGCGGGCCGGAAGCAGCTCATGCCAGCGACGCGCACTAAACCCGGCTTTCTGGGAATTCTCATGGCTGAGTTGTGCCCCTATGAGGGGCGGCTCGGCGCCGCGCTGCGGATGGCGATGTGCTGCGTCATCGTCGTTGCTTTTGCGATGAGCCAGCATGTGCCAGAGGCTGCCGTATCCTGTTACCTCATTTTCTTCGCCAGCCGCGACAATGCCGCCAGCGGCATTGCCATCGCTCTGGCTTTGATCGTCGGCGCGTCCATCGGCATCCTGCTCGGTCTGGTCTTTCTGCAATTGGCCGCCGATGAGCCCATGCTGCGTCTGGGCCTGATGCTGTTGTTCACTTTTGGCGGCATGTATTTTTCGGTCGCAACTGCGGCAGGGCCGATCGCGGCGACAGTTGGTTTCGTTTTCGCATTTGTCATGACGCTCTACGATTTCGTGCCGATTCCGGAATTGCTGTCGCGTGGCATCAGCTGGATGTGGGTGGTCGTTTTCGTACCCATGGCCGTACTCATCCTTGTAAATGCACTGATCGGGCCGAATCCTGCTCGCTTGGTGCGTGAGCGTCTGGCTCAGCGGCTGCGCTCGGCTGCGGCGCTTCTAAGTGGGAAGGCGGATGCTGATGCGCAAGCGGGTGTTCTGCTGGCAGAAGACAGTAAGGCACTTGCTGCTCCCGCACGGCTGGGAGCCGTTTTCGGTTATCATTCCAAGGATGATGCCAAGCGCCTTGCTGCCTTAATGCCACTAGCGCAAGACCTTTTGGCCCAAACCCGCGTTGCGCCACAGGATAAGCAACTGGCGCAGAGTTTCAGTCAATTGGCTGACCGGATCGAAGTTGGACCAGCTCCCGCGCCTGGTGCGCGTATTGTCGGGCAGACTGCTACGACCAATCCACTCGCGGCGCAGGCCGAGATTTTGGCAGACATTTGGGCAGGCAACAGAGTCGTACCCGAAGCGGCCAAAACGGCGGCGCGTTCCAGCGATATCTTCTCCAATCCGGCCTATATGCAGTTTGCGCTGAAAACCCTGCTGGCTGTGTTGATCACCTACACGATTTACACGGCAGGGGGGTGGTTTGAAATCCACACTGCCATGATCACATGCTTCTATGTGGCGCTGGGCACAACAGGTGAAACGCTGCACAAGGCCGGGCTGCGCATCATTGGCTGCCTCATCGGCGCGGCCATGGGCATTGGTTCAATTGCGCTGCTCATGCCGCATATGACCGACATCGGGCAGCTATTGCTGCTTGTTGGAGCAGGCAGTTTCATCGCTGCCTGGGTGGCTCAGGGCTCAAGCCTCATCCAATATATGGGCTGGCAGATGGCTCTGGCTTTCTTTCTCTGCGTTCTGCAAGGCTATGGTCCGTCGTTCGACATTGATGTGGCGACCAATCGGATTGTCGGCGTCCTGATCGGTAATGTCGTGGTCACCATCGTCTTTCTTTGGCTGTGGCCAACCAGCGTTGCGGCTCTTACTGCCGGGCACCTTGCCAAAGCCATTGATGGTCTCAAGATCGCCATGCGCCCCGGCAGAGTTGGTTTTTCCTCTATTGCGCCTGAGCTGAGAGAGGCGCAGCGCCTTTCGCAGATTTCTGCCTTTGAGCCGAGGCGCCTCCGCGCAAAATCGGCTTTGCTGCCCCATGCTGAGACCATCATGGCATCTATCGATGCGGCGAGCCGGAACATGGCCCGTTTGCGACTGGTGCATCAGAAGCCACGCTATCTTTTCGGCGCACCGCGCTGTGTGAAAGCAGCAACGCTTCAACAGCAAGCGTCAGTGAACCAGTTTCTTGACCTCGCTACTTCCTCTATTCTGACGCCTGACAGTAGAGCGCGGCCAATGCTTGAAGCCGCTCTCAGAGGCTGCCTGGCGAGCCTCTCGCGGCTCGAAAAGCTCTTGGCACGAAGTCCACAACGCGCGCCATGGCGGCGTGATCTGGACGAGACGGCATTGGCATATCGTGCATTGGCGCAGGATTTCTCGCGGGCGCTGGAGACAATATGATGGCTGGCAAATCTCTCTACCGCGCATTGGCCGGTCTGTCGCTCGCCCTGCTATTGGCGGCCTGTTCAGGTTCGGCGCTGAAATTGGCTCCCGCCAGTGCAACCACACCCTATCGAGGCGAAGCTGGCGCAGCCGCGATTGCGCCAAATGGCGCCGATTTTGGCGTGACGCCCGACCCGAGCATGCCCATCACTATCGCGGTGCCGAAGCTGGACGCAAGCCACGCCTATAGTCTGCCCGAGCTGATCAACATCGCGCAGCTCTCCAATCCTGCAACGCAAGCCGCCTGGCAGCGGGCTCGCGAGGCTGCCGCAGCTACGGGCATTGCCGAGGGTGCCTATCTGCCGATTATCAGCGCCGACGTTCTGGCGGGCTATGCTGTGACGTCGCACACCGCCCCCGGCATCAATACGGCACTTGTTTCGGTTCCCGAAGGCACGATAACGACCTCGGGCATGCAGGCGACACCGTCATTGGCGGTCAAATGGCTGCTGTTTGATTTCGGCGCGCGCGATGCCGCTCTCGCGACAGCGCAGCAATTGTCCTTCGCTGCCAATGTGGGGTTCAATGGTACCCATCAAAAACTGATCTACGACGTCAGCAACGCCTTCTTCCAGTATAGCGCGGCGCGGGCACAATCGCGCATTGACCGGACGGCGCTCGACAATGCTCGCGTGGTGCTGGAGGCCGCTGAAGCCAGACTGGGGCAGGGGATTGCCACCACAATGGAAGTGGCGCAGGCCAAACAGCAGGTGGCGCAGGCCGAGTTTGATCTGACCGGCGCAACTGGCCGTGAGCGTAGCTCATATTCCATTCTGCTTGGCGCAATGGGTGTTGCGCCCACACTCAATATCAAGGTGCAGGATATTGCCGGAAAGCCGCTGCCAAGACAGGTTCCAGCCAATCTCGATCAGATGATTGTAAATTCGCTTCAGCGTCGTCCCGATGTTCAGGTCGCTTTCGCCCAGATGAAGGCGAGTGAGCAGGGCATAATGGCGGCGCGAGCCGAGTTTTTGCCCAAGATCGCGCTGACTGGCACTGCTAACCGCACGTTTGGGTCCTATTCGATCAACGATACGCGATTCAATTCCTCAGCGACTCTGGATGTGAGCCAGCCCAATGCTGCGGTGCTGGTCGGAGTGACTGTGCCCATTTTCGACGGCGGTATGCGCGATGCGCGTATGGATGCCGCGATTGCCGCGGCCAATGCCTCCCAGCAGGATTTTGCTCGTCTGCAAAGCACGGCGGCTCAGGAAATAGTGGTCGCCTATGATGTGCTCCGAACCAGCCTTTCCGCCAATAGCGCTGCGTCCGAACTGGTCAATGCGGCCCGGACAAATTATGAGGCTGCGCTGGATTATTACAAGAACGGGCTCGGCACGCTTTCAGACATCAGCGTAACCCAGACCGGCTTGCTCAAGGCACAATATGCTCAAGCACAAGCCAGAAGTGACGCCTTCGTCGCCGCCGCTACTTTGGCATTCGCAACCGGCACTCTGACAAGCGCAAACAGTCCGTAGTCTGATCTGGAAATGCCGTCGAGTTTATCTGCCTGTCGGCGTGAAATTTGGTCGAAAAGCACTGAAAGTTGCGCCTTTTCAGTGCTTTACATGATGGCATTGTAAATATTCTTTTCACCCTTGACTCCGCCCTGCAATCGATTTCATCATCTGTGGGATCGGTCCCATAAGAGGGTCGGCAAGGAGGAGAAGCAGGCGGTATGGTCACCATTACCGACGTATCCAGACGCGCTGGCGTGTCACGGTCCACCGTTTCTCGGGTGGTGGCCGGAAATGGATATGTGTCGGAGGCTAATCGCAAGGCTATCGAAGCAGCAATAGCCGAACTGGGCTATCGGCCCAATACGATGGCTCAGGCGCTGCGCTCCAACCGATCCAATGTGATCGGCGCTGTGATGGTCGATATCGGGACGCCCTATTTCGCCAACATCATTTACGGCGTGCAGCGCGCAATTCGTCCTGCGGGCAAGTCCCTGATGGTGTCTTCGGGCTATGCTGATCAAGATCACGAAGCGCGTGCCATCATTGAGATGGTTGACCGCTCCTGCGACGGGATTGTGCTCTATCTTGAGCGCCCGATGCGTGCCGATGCCGCAGAAATTCTGCGAAAGGCGCGTATCCCTGTTGTGTCCATAGGTCACGGTCATTGTGACTTTGCAGGGGGCAGGGTTTTGCTGGACAATTTTGAGGGCGCCCGCGCCGCCATGCGGCACCTGATTGAGCACGGGCATAGCGAGATCGTCTACCTGTCCGGCGACCTGACCATAGGCGACGCCATGGATCGACTGGATGGGGTACGGGCAGCACTCAAAGAAGCAGGCAGGTCGCCCGATGATATTGAGGTCATTTCCGGCCTCTTTCACGAAAGTTTCGGGCTCAGCGCCGGTCGTGAATTGCTCGGTCGCAGGCGCGATTTTACCGCCGTTTTCGCCGGAGCCGACGTAATTGCTGCCGGTTTTTACCTTGCTCTGAGTGAGGCGGGGCTGCGCATACCAGACGATATTTCGGTGATCGGTTTCGATGACGCGTATCATGCGCAGTTCATGTCTCCCTCGCTTACGACCATCCGCCAGGAGCCCGACCTTCTGGGGCAGCAGGCGGCTGGTCATCTTTTGTCATTGCTTGCGGATCCTGCTGCGGGACCGCTGCAATCGCTGGCGCGCACCAGCCTAGTGGTGCGTTCGAGCGTGTCCGAGCCTCAAATGGTCAAGGAGGTGGCTTAGCGAGCGCACGCCGCCTCAAGCCAGCAGAGTTTTCCAAAGCGTGGGAACGATCCCACGTCTACATTCTCGAGGAGGAGAAAAAAGTGGAGGGAACTAAAATGAAGACAATCAGGCATATTGCCTTGATGACGGCGGGCGCGGCTACGCTCGCAATGATGTTGCCAGCCATGGCCCAGGATCGCGTCGTATTGACGTTGCATCCGATCGATAGCGATGCGCTCGTTGAAAATTTTAACCCCAACAATCCAACCGGCCCCCAGCAGTTCATGCGCGACTTCGCTTATGAACCGCTCTGGATCGACAACATCTGGAACCCGGAGAACGACTTTCCGGCTTTGGCGACTTCCTATGAGATCGCTGACGATCTGATGTCGATCACCTACAAGCTCCGCGAGGGCGTCAAGTGGAGCGACGGCGAGGATTTCAACGCCGATGACGTGGTTTTCACGTTCGAATATGCAAAGGCTCATCCGGATTATCCGATGGCCATCGACGTCTATAGCGAGGATACCGATACTGGCTCGGTCGTCAGTGCCGAAAAGATCGATGACTATACGGTCAAGTTCAATCTCAAGGAGCCGGACGCGCTCGCAAGGTTCGCCATTGGTGGCATCTATCCGCTGCCCGAGCATATCTGGGCCGACATTGAAGACCCCAAGAATTACGCCAACACCACGCCGGTCGCCACCGGTCCGTGGACCAATGTCGAGAACTTCTCGCGCTCCTCGTTCGAGCTCTGCCGCAACGAAACCAGCCGCTATAACGATGAAAACGCGATCGATTGCCTACGCTTTCTGCAGCTCAACGGCAATGAACAGATCATCGCGGCCATGTCGGCAGGTGAAGTGGATTGGCTCGGCACCGGTCTGACCGATCCCGAAATCACCTTCACCCCAATGAGCGAGTTCAACAATTACTGGCTGCCGCCCGGCGGCGACGTGAACCTGCAGATCAACACCACCAAGGCGCCGTTCAACAATCTCGAATTCCGCAAGGCGCTCTCGGTTGCCATCGACCGCGACACCATCGTGGACATCTCGACCTTTGGCCTCACCACCCACACACGCTTCCCCATCGGCACCGGTGAAGCCTATGCCACCTGGATCAACGACGAAGCACTCGAACCTTATGCCTGGCTGGTTGCCTACGACCCGGACAAGGCGATCGAGCTGCTTGACGCGGCCGGATTTGTCGATGCCGACAATGACGGCTGGCGCGACAACCCCGATGGCACCCCGATTTCATTCGAGATCAACATTCCGAACGGTTGGACCGACTGGATCAATTCCGGCCAGACCATTTCCGAAAACCTGCAGGATGTTGGCGTCAACGCCGTAGTGCGGACCATGGATCAGGGTGCCTGGAACGATAAGGCCCGTACCGGCGATTTCGACAGCTACATCATGTGGACCAATGGCGGACCGACGCCCTACAACACCTACAACCCCATGTTCAATCCACGCAATATGGAAGCAGGTCGCGTCGATTATCAGGCCATGCACCAGATGCGTCTGCCCGAAGTCGAGGAAGCCCTTGCGGCCTTCCGTAGTACGGCAGATCGCGATGAGCAGATGGAGCAGATGACCAACATCCACATCGCTGTGGCTGAAAATCTGCCCGTGATCGGCCTGTTCGCAAACCCGACCTGGTACGAATACTCGACTCGCAATTTCGAAGGATGGGTGACCGAGGAAAATCCCTATGTCCGTCCGGTCGTCTTTGAAGGCACCCGCGAGCGCGTCATCCACGCCCTCTCGCTGAAGCCGATCAGCCAGTAGGCCTGAAGCGTCTGCGGTCGAGCCGAAAGGCTGGCCGTGGTCGCCATGCCCGAAAGGCACGTCTTTGCCGGACCAGTATCCGGCAAAGACGCTGCCCAGGCCGTGGCGGGGCTTACTCCCGGCTCCGCCCGGCACCTTCGAGGATTGGACCTATGCTTTATATTTTGAGGCGTGTCGGCTTTTACCTGGCCGCATTCTTTGTGGCGGTAACGCTCAATTTTTTCATTCCCCGCATCATGCCGGGCGACCCTTCTGCACGTATTATCGCCTCGTTTCAGGGGCGTCTCAATGAGGCGCAGATCGAAGCCATTCGCGCATCCTATGGCACGACTGGTTCTCTGTGGGAGCAATATATCGGCTATGTTGGGCAGGTGCTGAGGATGGACTTCGGCATCTCGACCGTACAATTCCCCGAACCGACATCGTCGCTGCTCTTTTATGGCGCAACCTGGACGCTCGTTCTGGTCGGTATCGCTATCACCCTTGCTTTCCTCATCGGCACGATGATGGGCATTCATGCTGCCTGGAACCGAGGCGGTTTTTTTGACAGTGTTTTCACTCCGATCAACGTGATGCTCAACGCCTTCACGCCTGCGGTCGTCGCGCTGCTGCTGTTTTACGCTTTCTCCTTACAGCTCCAGTGGTTCCCACTAGGTCGAGCGCATTCGACAGGGCTCATGCCGGGGTGGAATTTCCAGTTCATCGGCAATGTGCTCTATCACGCGACCCTGCCGGTGCTTTCCATCCTCCTCGTCAGTTTTGGCGGCTGGCATCTGGGCATGCGCAACGTCATGATCAATCTTCTCAACGAAGATTTCGTCATTCTGGCGCGGGCCAAGGGGCTGAGCGACCGGCGTGTTCGCTATCGCTATGTCGCCCGCAACGCCATTCTGCCGCAAATCACCTCGCTGGCGCTTTCGGTTGGCTTCCTCCTTGGCGGGGCGTTGGTGACCGAGCAGGTGTTCAATTATCCGGGCCTTGGCAAGTTTACGATCACGGCCATCGAGAGCCGCGACTACTCTTTCATTCAGGCCCAACTGCTGTTGCTCACCATGTCCGTGCTCGTGGCCAATTTCCTCTCCGACATTGCCAATGTCATTCTCGATCCACGTTTGAGAAAGGGCTGACCCATGGCTGACGTCACTCAGACCAATTCCAGTTCGCTACTGGATCGCCTCGACAAAGAAGCGATTGCCAGTGCCGCACCAAGTCAGGCCGCGCTGATGCAGGAACTGCGCATCAAGCCCAAGCCCGGCTGGACCAGTAAACTGTCACCTTCGCTTGCCGCATTCGTCACCAATCCCAAGGGCATGACAGGCGTCATCATCCTTCTGGCGATGATCCTATTCTCGATTTTCGCGCCTATGTTCAGTGACTATAATCCGCATCGCCGGGCCGGAAAGCCGCATGTCGCGCCGGGTTACGAGCATGTGCTGGGCACCACGCGCATGGGCAAGGACGTCTTTACGCAAGTTTCATATGGCGGGCGCATCAGCCTTGCTGTCGGCTTTGGTGCAGGCATCGCCGCCGCCGTTATCGGCCTCGCCATCGGCATTTCCGCCGGCTATTTCGGCGGTCGGGTGGACGACATTCTTACCTTCTTCGTCAACGTGGTGCTGGTCTTGCCCGGCTTACCGCTCATCATCGTCATAGCAAGTCTGGTGGATAGTGCGGGGCCTCTTGTCATCGGCATTGTGCTGGCCCTCACCGGTTGGGGCTGGCCGGCGCGCACAATACGAACGCAGACTCTATCCCTGCGCACTCGCGAATTCGTGCTGTCAGCTGAGCTGATGGGAGAAAAGAAGTGGCGCATCATCTTCAAGGAAATTTTCCCCAATATGCTGAGCTTTTTCATGGGCGGGCTGGTGCTGGGCACCATCTCGGCCATCCTCGCCGAAGCGGCGCTCAGCTTTATCGGTTTGGGTGATCCCAATGCCGTCACATGGGGCACAATGCTTTATTGGGCTCAGAACAATATGGCACTGCAAACTGGCGCCTGGTGGGAAATCTGGCCACCGGCCATCGCCATCATGCTCACCGGCGCGGCTTTGGTGATGATCAACTTCGCCGTCGACGAAATCACCAATCCACAACTCAAGGCCTCGCGCGGCATCGGTCGCATCAGACGGTTCCTGAAACGCCGGGGGAGAAGCGCCGATGTCTTTTGATCGCGCTATGATCGAGGTGCGCAACCTCACCGTCGACTATGTCGGCGAAAACTCCGTCGCTCGCGCCGTCAACGGCATAGACTTCGAAATCCGCGAAGGCGAAGCCTTTGGCCTTGCCGGGGAAAGCGGCTGCGGCAAGTCCACGGTCGCCTTTGCCCTGGCGCGGCTTACCCGTCTGCCCGGCCTCGTCTCCGGCGGGCAGGTGCGGCTCAATGGCGAAGACGTGCTAAAATTCGATAAGGCGCGTTTGAAAGCCTATCGCTGGAACGAGGTCAGCTTCGTCTTCCAGTCTGCGATGAATGCGCTCAACCCGGTCATCCCGGTCTCCGAGCAGATCACCGACGTCATCCACACCCATCAACCCGAATTAGGCAATGACGGGGCGCGGGCCAAGGCGGTGGAGTTGTTCGAGCTGGTCGGCATTCCGCCGCGCCGGCTCGACGATTACCCCCATCAGTTTTCCGGCGGCATGCGGCAGCGCATCTGCATCGCCATTGCACTGGCCTTGAGCCCCAAGCTCATCATCATGGACGAGCCGACCACCGCGCTTGATGTGGTGGTGCAGCGCGACATCATCGAGCAGATCGTGGAGTTGAAAGCCCGCCTCGGCTTCTCGGTCCTGTTCATCACCCACGACCTGGGCCTGATGATCGAATTCTGTGACCGCATCGGCGTCATGTATTCGGGCGAACTGGTGGAAGTTGCTCCGGCCGAATCCATCCTCACGGACCCCCAGCACCCCTATACGCGGGCGCTGGGCAACAGCTTTCCGCCACTCACCGGGCCGCGCCAACGGCTCGAAGGCATTGCCGGTACGCCGCCCGATCTGCGGTCGCTGCCGCAAGGTTGCCGCTTCGCGCCACGCTGTCCGCACGCCATGGATGTGTGCTGGACCATCGCACCCGAACTGCGTTATTACCCCGAACACCGGAGCGAGGCCGCATGTCACTTGCTGAACTAGACGCCCCCGCCATGACACAGATCGCCGAAGCGCCGGTGATTGAAATGGACAATGTCGATAAGGAATTCATCCTTGGCGGTGCATTCCTCAACCAGACCTATCTGAAAGCCCTGTCCGGCATCTCGCTGAAGCTGGTTCGTGGCAGGGCGCTGGCGCTGGTGGGCGAGTCCGGCTCCGGCAAATCCACCTGCGCCCGCATGGTCGCTGGGGCTTACGAGCCTACGGGTGGAGCAATCCGCTTCCACGGCGACGATATTTCGCAGTTTCGTGGCGACCGCCTGCAACGCTATCGTTCGCAAGTGCAGATGGTGTTTCAGGACCCGTTCGGATCGCTTAATCCAACTCAGTCCATCGGCTATCATCTCGAACGCCCGCTGCGTCTGCATCGTCCTGATCTAAAGGGAAAGAAGGCCATCGAAGCCGAAATGTTGAGCCTGCTGGAAAGCGTAGGTCTGCGGCCTGCTGCGGACTACCTGAAGCGCCGCCCGCATGAGCTTTCAGGAGGACAGCGCCAGCGCGTAGCCATCGCTCGGGCCTTGTCGGTGCAGCCCGAAGTGCTGCTGGCAGACGAGCCGACTTCCATGCTCGATGTGTCGGTGCGGCTCGGTATTCTTAATCTGCTCGAGGATTTGAAGCGTCAGCGTAATCTGGCCGCGCTCTACATCACCCACGATATCGCCACTGCCCGCTATTTCGCTGAGGACACCGCAGTGATGTATGCGGGCCATCTGGTAGAGCAGGGCCCGAGCCAGGAGATCACCGACAATCCCCGCCATCCCTACACTCAGCTTCTGATCGAAGCTGTGCCCAACCCCAATCGCAAGATTGCAACAACGCGGACAAGACGAGCGGCCGATATTCCGCTCTGGACCCGCGACAGTCGGGGATGTCCCTTCGTATCCCGCTGCCCAAAGGCAACCTCAATCTGCTCTGAGGCCATGCCCGGCCCAAACCATGTCGGGTCAGGCCATTATGTGCGGTGCCATAACCTGTAGGGCTATTGCGGTCCTACGCGCGAAGCATCAATGCTGGGTGGGCGGCCGGGGAGCGATAATGCGCTTTCTCGGCGCGGGGCGCTGGCGATAACCTTGCCGGACTTGATGACCTTGAGGCGCGTTGCCTTGAGGCGGATGGCTTCGATGGGGTCTGCGGCCTGAAGCAAAACCATGTCGGCCTTGTTGCCGACCGCGATGCCATAACCATCGAGATGCATGATCTTGGCAGGGCCGGTGGTGACGGCCTCAAAGCACTGGCGCATGGCGTCCCGGCTTGTCATCTGCGCGACATGGAGACCCATCGAAGCGACTTCAAGCATGTCGCCCATGCCTAGCGAATACCAAGGGTCCATGACGCAATCGTGCCCGAAGGCACAGGTAATGCCGTATTTCAGCATTTCGGGAATGCGCGTCATGCCGCGCCGTTTCGGGTAGCTGTCGTGGCGGCCCTGAATGCCAATATTGATCAGCGGATTAGCCGTGGCGCTGACCTGGGCTTCTGCGATCAGCGGCAGGAGCTTGCTGACATAGTAATTGTCCATGGAATGCATGGAGGTGAGGTGCGAGCCATTAACCCGTCCATGTAGGCCCAGCCTCTGTGTTTCATAGGCCAGCGTCTCGATATGGCGCGACATCGGATCGTCCGTTTCGTCGCAATGCAGGTCCACCAAGAGGCCACGCTCGGCAGCGATCTCGCAGAGAGCCTTCACGCTTGCCGCGCCATCAGCCATGGTGCGCTCGAAATGGGGAATGCCACCAACGACATCGACGCCCATATCGAGCGCGCGATTGAGCAGATCGATTGCGCCCGGATAGCGGAAATAGCCGTCCTGCGGGAAGGCCACCAACTGAAGGTCCATATAGGGTGAAACCTGTTTTTTGACTTCCAGCAGAGCCTCGACGCCGAGCAGCCGCGTGTCGCAAATATCGACATGGGTGCGGATGGCGAGCAAGCCTTGCGATACGGCAAGGTCGCAATAATCGAGTGCGCGCTGGATGACTGCATCGTGGGTGAGTAGCGGCTTCAGCTCGCCCCAGATCTGGATGCCTTCAAGCAGTAGCCCGCTTTCATTATAGCGTGGCTGCCCGAGCGAGAGTGTCGCATCCATGTGGAAATGAGTGTCCACAAAGGGCGGGGAGATAAGCTGGCTCTTGGCATCGATGACCTCGCCAGCCTCGCCCGCAAGATTGGCCCCTATGGCAGCGATGCGTCCGCTCTGGATACCGATGTCTATGCCTGTGCGGCCATCGGGGAGATTGGCGTTGGTTATCTTGAGGTCGAACATTGCGTGTTCCGTTTTCTAGTGCCGCTGGCCCTTTGTCCATGGCTGGAGCAGGGCGCGGGGATAGTCTGCCTTGCGGGCGACAAGCACCAGCGCAAGAATGGAGAGCAGGTAAGGCAGCATAAGGAAGACCTGCCCGGGCACGACCTGGCCGATCTCAGCCTGTAGCCTGATCTGGAAAGCGTCAAAGGCACCGAATAGCAGAGCGCCGAGCAGCGCTTTGCCGGGTTGCCATGAGGCAAAGACGACAAGCGCAATGCAAATCCAGCCGCGGCCATTGACCATGCCAAAGAAGAAGGCGTCGAAGGCCGACATGGTGAGGAAAGCGCCGCCCAAGGCCATCAGCGCCGAACCTGCTACGACAGCACCAATACGCAGAGCGCGAACGGAAAGCCCCTGTGCTTCGACCGAGGCTGGGTTGTCGCCGACGGCGCGAATGGCAAGCCCAAGCGGTGTACGATAGAGCACGAAGGCGACCAAGGCGACGAAGAAGAGCGCCAGCCAGGTGAGTGCGGTCTGCTGAAACAGAGCCGGACCAATGAATGGCAGGTCCGAAAGGCCGGGAATTGTGACCGGCTGAAAGGCGGTGATGCGCGGCGGCGAGGTAACGCTGGGCAGCGCCGTGCGATAAGTGAAATAGCTGGCACTGGTGGCGAGCAGGGTGATGCCAATGCCGGACACATGCTGGGAAAGCCCCAGAATAACGGTGAGGAAGGCGTGCAGCAGCCCGAAAAGCGCGCCGGCCAGCGCCGCGACGAGAACGCCGCCCCAGAGGCCGGCGCCGAGATACACAGCCAGCCATCCGGCCATCGCGCCCGCGACGAAGATGCCTTCAATGCCCAGATTGAGCACGCCAGCGCGTTCACAGATCAGCGCGCCAAGCACGCCAAAAATGAGCGGCGTAGCGATGCGGAGGGCGGCGGCCCAGAAATTTGCGGAACTGAAAATGTCGAGCAATACGTCCACGGCTACGCCTCCACTGGCCGATTGCTGGTGATCAAGCGGAAGCGCAGGAAGAAGCTACCGATCAACACGCAGAGCAGGCTGAGGGCCACGACAAGATCGGCGATATAGCTCGAAATGCCAGTGGCCCGGCTCATCGAATCCGCGCCCACGAAGACGGCCGCTATGAAAATGGCGGCGAGCACCGAGCCTATAGGTGACAAACCCGCCAGCATCGCGACTACTATCCCGGAATAGCCGAAGCCCGGCGAGAGGTCTGCAGAGAGATACCCTTTCACGCCTGCCACCTCGCTGACGCCCGCAAGCCCAGCAAGGCCGCCGGAAATCAGCGCTACCTTCAGCATGGTGGAACTGACTGGAATACCCGCAAAACGAGCGGCGGCCTTGTTTTCACCCACTGCCTTGACCTCGAAACCGAGCACTGTTTTTCGCACCATGAACCAGAGCAGAAGCGCAGATGCGAGGCCGATGACCAAGCCCCAATGCATGCGCAGGCGTGGGATCAACTTGTCGAATTTGGCGTCCGCCAACAGTGGCACCGATTGAGGCCAACCCATAGCCAGCGGGTCTTTGAGCGGGCCTTCGATTAGCATTTGTACGAAGAGGATCACCACGAAATTGAGCAGCAGCGTGATGACCACTTCATCAGCGCCGAAACGCTGCTTGAGCAGTGTCGGGACCACCATCATCAGGCCGCCGGCGATGAAACCGGCAACCATGATGGCCGGGATCATCAACGGGCCGGGCAATTGCAGAAAGCCGGAGCCGACCAGAACCGCGGCCAGCGCGCCCATATAAAGCTGGCCCTCTGCCCCGATATTCCAGAGCCGGGCACGGAAGGCGATGGCGGCTGCTAGGCCGGTGAGAATGAGTGGAGTGGCGCGATTGAGGGTTTCGGAAAGCGCGAACATCGAGCCAAATGCGCCCTGCGCCATCAGGACATAGGCCTCGACCGGACTACGACCGGCGGCCAGCACGGGGATGGCGATGATCAACAACGCAACAAGGCCAGACGCAAGAGATACAGTGAGGCGAAGACCCAAAGGCGCGGCTTCGCGAGGTTCAAGTCGTATTGTCATGAAGCGACGGCCTCCCGGGTATGGGCCTGTCCTGCCATCAGCAGGCCAATTGTGCCGCGATCCAGCGCTTCGCTAGGTCCTGCATCGACAACCTCACCGGCATGAATGACGAGAAATCGGTCGGCCAGGGTGAAAAGCTCATCGAGATCTTCGGAAATCACCAGCACAGCCGCGCCCCGGTCACGAGCGGCGAGGATGCGGCGGTGGACTTCGCTCTGCGCACCGATATCGAGGCCGCGCGTCGGCTGGTTTGCAAGAATGAGCTTTGGTTCGCGTTCTAGCACGCGGGCAAGAATGAGCTTTTGTACATTGCCGCCAGAGAGCAGGCGCGCTTCGGCGTCAGGGCCTGGACAGCGGACATCATAGGCGGCAATGGCGCTTTCGGCACGGCTGCGCATTGCGCTTCGGTCGAGCAGTCCGAATTTGGAAAGACCAGGAGAGCGGATATCTTCGATAGCAATATTGTCGGCAACGCTCATCGTACCCACCACGCCGTCATGCTGGCGATCCTCCGGCATGCGGGCAACTCCCTGCTTCACCAGATCGCGCGGGTTTGCGCGAGTAATCGGGGTGTCGAACAGGGTGAGGGTGCCACCATTAGGCACGTCGAGCCCGGAAATTAGAGCCGCAATGCCAGTCTGGCCATTGCCAGAAACACCGGCCAGCGCAACAACTTCACCGGCACGCAGAGCGAAAGAGACATTGCGAAGGGCTAAATGCTGTCCCGCCTTTCCGAGGCTCACATTGGCGAAACTCAGAAGGGTCTCGCCAGGATTACTCTTGCTGCGTTTGACCTCGGCAACGGCCTTACCCACCATCAGATCGGCAATAGCGCGGCTATCGGCAGCAGCGGTGACGAGTTCGCCCGCCTTTTTCCCGCCGCGCAGCACCATAATGCGATGGGAGACGGACAGGACTTCGCCCAGCTTGTGGGAAATGAAGATGACGCCCAGCCCATTGGCGGCGAGGCGGCGAAGCACGGTGAACAGACCCTCGGCTTCCTGTGGGGTCAGAACGGCAGTGGGCTCATCGAGAATAAGCACGCGGGCGTCCCGATATAGCGCCTTGAGAATTTCGACGCGTTGTTTCTCGCCCACGGTGAGGTTATCAACGCGGCGATCGAGATCAACTTCAAGGCCGCTTTCGGCGATGATGCGGGCAATCTTTTCGCGTGCAGCCTTACGCTGGCCGAAAGATAGCAGCGGCTCGGTGCCGAGGCGGATATTGTCGAGGCCGGATAGGTTTTCGGCCAGGGCAAAATGCTGGTGTACCATGCCGATGCCCGCGCCGAGCGCCGCGCCGGGTGAGCCGGGGGGCAGGGCGAGCATGTTGTCGTCTGCGCCCAACACGTGGACGCTGCCCTCGTCCTGCACATAATGGCCGAAGAGGATGTTCATCAGCGTGGTCTTGCCCGCGCCGTTTTCGCCCAAAAGCGCGAGGATTTCGCCCTTGTGCAAGTCGAGCGAGATAGCGTCGTTAGCTGTGAGGGTGCCGAAGCGCTTGGTGATGTTTTGCAGGGAGAGCAGGGGATGGGAAATGGTCATGTGCTCCTGCTCCAAGGGTTTTGATCGAGGCCTGTGTCGCCTCAATCAGCGATGCTGCCCTCGGGCCTGACCCGAGGGCCACTCTCAGATTAAGCGAAATTGGCGGGTGGCCCTCGGATTAAGTCCGAGGGCAGTCCAGTGTTTAATTTGGCAAACGTCTTACTGGCTCGAGCTCGGCTCGCTGTCGTTGATTTCCACCACGAAAGACTTGTCCAGAATCTTGGCCTCGACCTCTTTCGCTGCGGCCACTGCCTCTGGCCCCGCAAGAGCTTCATCCACGACAAGGCTGCCGCCGCCATATTCCATGAAGGCATAAATGCCGTAGTCCGAGGCAGTGAACGATCCGGCCTTCACGTCGGCAATGGCCTGATCGATCATCGGTGCACCGTGCCAGAGTGCAGAGGCGAGAATGGTGCCGGGATAATCGGCGGATGTGTCGATGACATTGCCGATGGCCAGAATGCCACGCTCCTTGGCAGCATCGGACACGCCGAAACGCTCGGCGTAGAGAATGTCGGCACCGGCATCGACCATGGCAAAGGCGGTTTCCTTGGCCTTGGGCGGATCATACCAGGAGTTGATGAAGCTGACCGAGAACTTGACGTCCGGGTTGACTGAAAGCGCACCGGCCATGAAGGCGTGCATGAGCCGGTTCACCTCGGGAATGGCGTAGCCGCCGACCATGCCAATTTTGTCGGTTTCCGTCTTCATGCCAGCAATGATGCCAGTGAGATAGCTGGGCTCGTGAATGAAATTGTCGAAGGTGGCAAAATTCGGCTCGACCGGCGGCAGCGACGAACCCATGAGGAACGCGATTTCGGGGTAATCTGCGGCCACGGAACGGGCAGGTTGCTCAACACCAAAGGCTTCGCCGACCATGAGCTGCACACCCTGTTCGGCATATTCGCGCATCACGCGCTCATAGTCGGTATTGGTGATGTTTTCCGAATAGACATAGTCGATCTCGCCGCGCTCTTCGGCGGCGATCAGCGCATTGTGCAAGCGGCTAGCCCATTGCTGTTCGACCGGCACCGTCCAGATGGCTGCAACCTTGAGCACGTCCTGCGCCCAGCTTGCGCCGGTCAGCGATAGTGCAGTGGTGAGGCCCAGCGCAGCGATGAGGCTGCGGCGCGTCATGGAAGTCATCGAAATCCCCTGTTGCCGTTTTGTTGTTCGCATCTCCCTATTGCCTATCTAGGCGGCATTCGTGGGCGATGGGAAGGGGCAAGTGAGGATATTCCCAGCTAGACGTCAGCGCTTTAGTCGTTGCAAAAAACCACATCAATGCCAGACGCCGACAGCGCCTCTTCTGCTGTTCGGTTCGGTATGGCATCGGTGAACAGGCTCGACACCTTATTGAACGGCACGACGCGAACGGCGGCATTGCGCGCCCATTTGCTGGTATCAGCCACCAGAAAAGTCGTGCGCGAATTGGCGATCAGCGTGGAGGTCGTCTGGGCCTCGCTGTAGCTGAAATCGAGCACGCCCTTGTTGGGGTCCAACGCCCCCGCGCCGACTATGGCATAGGACGCGTAGAATTTTTCAAAGAACTGCAATGTATCGGTGCCAACCACGTCGCGATCATTGTGGCGCAGCGTGCCCCCGGTCATATGCACCTCGATCTGTGGTGCATCGCACAGCATCAGCGCAACATCGATATTATTGGTGACGATGCGCAGTCCCTCATGTTCACGCAGAGCTTGGGCTACGAACTGAACCGTACTGCCAATTCCCATAAACACCGTTGAGCCCGGCGTGATGGCGGCGGCCACCTTGCGGGCGATGCGTTGCTTGGCGAGGCTGTTGAGTGCTGCGCGGGCGTTAATGGAAATATTGCGCGCTTCGACCGGCGCATCGACGCCACCGTGGAAACGGCGCGCATAGCCCAGGTCGCATAGCTCGTTGATGTCCCGTCTGATGGTCTGCGTGGTAAGGCCATAGCGGGCCGCGAGAACCTCGATATATTGAGCGCCCTCGGTTTCCACCAATGTCAGAATGTCGCGTTGCCGGTCGGACAGCATGTGCCGCCTAGCCTCTCATCATTCGAGAAAAACAGCCGGATTGTCAGTGATGACGCCGGTAAGCCCCGCATTCCAGAACGAGACAAGCTCGACAGGGTCGTTGCAGGTCCAAACGCGCACCTTGATATCGCGCTCGCGCATATGCTCGAGCAGGCCGATGCTGACGGCCTTGTAGTGCATGTGGATCGTTTTTGCGGGGATAGAGGCCAGCACTGCTTCCCAATCGGGCGGCACCTCGACCCAGAGCATGGCCATTTCCAGCTCCGGTTCCAACGTATGCATGGCCTTGAGGCACTCGGCGTCAAAGCTCGAAATCATGATCCGCGTTGCGGGCGCGCGCTTGGCGATTTCCGCCTGAACGGCACGCACCAATTGATCGAGCGACTTATGGTGAGGATGCTGTTTGATTTCGACATTAGCGCTCAGGCCGAGTTCACCCAGCGCAGCGATCGTTTCGCCCAGTGTGGGGATGCGTTCGCCGGCGTAGCGGACATCGAACCAGGCGCCGCCATCGAGCGCGCTGATCTCGTCAGCAGTCAGGTCGCCGAGTGAGCCCTTGCCCGATGAGGTGCGGTCGACGCTATCGTCATGAATGACGATGAGTTCGTCATCGGCGCTCAGCGCCACATCGAGCTCCACCCATTTCGCACCGGCTTCTGCTGCGGCACGAAAAGCCGCTATGGTGTTTTCTGGCGCGATGGCCGACGCGCCCCGATGGGCCTGAACTTCGTCACGAACGGGGCCGGGGAGAGATGATGTGCTCATGGTCTGATCTTTGATCGCCTATAGAGTATCGGTACGGGTGCCAGACTGCGCATTAAAAGGATGTAGCGCAGCCACAGGGGCGTAGACAGTGATGTTGGATGCTTCTTCGATCTCGGGCCTGCCGGGAACACTGAGCACGATGGATTGGCCGGATGATTTGAGACGCACATGCAGATGGCTTTCGCCGCCAATGGGTTCCAGTAGTTCGACAACGGCGTTGAGAGCAAGTGCATCTTGCGACGGAGCGTCCAGTGAGAATGTGTCGGGCCGAATGCCAACAATGTCGGTGCCTGCGGGCAGACCAAGCGAAATCTGGTCGCCCGGCAATGACGAGAGCGGAATGAGGTTCATTGGCGGTGAGCCGATGAACCCGGCGACGAACAGAGTGGCCGGACGGTCATAGACCTCGGTGGGCGTGCCGATTTGCTCCACCAGGCCACCATTCATCACCACCAGCCGGTCCGCCAAAGTCATGGCTTCGAGCTGGTCGTGGGTGACGTAAAGGCTGGTGGTCTTGAGGCGGCGTTGCAGCTTGCGGATTTCCACTCGCATCTGCACGCGCAGTTTGGCGTCGAGATTGGACAATGGCTCGTCGAAAAGGAAGGCTGCCGGTTCTCGCACGATGGCGCGGCCCATGGCCACGCGCTGGCGTTGACCCCCGGAAAGCTGGCGCGGCTTGCGGTCGAGCAGCGCGCCGATTTCAAGAATATCGGCGGCTTCCTTCACGCGACGGTCGATTTCCTCGCGTGGTGTGCCGCGGTTCTTGAGGCCATATTCGAGATTTCCGCGCACGCTCATATGCGGATAGAGCGCGTAATTCTGGAACACCATGGCGATGTCGCGCTCGGCTGGTTCCGCCTTTACCACATTGCGCCCGGCAATCTCGATGACGCCGGAAGTAACCGATTCAAGACCGGCCACCATGCGCAGCAAGGTCGACTTCCCGCAGCCCGACGGGCCGACAAGCACGATGAGTTCGCCATCGGCCACATCGAGATTGACGCCTTTGACGGCGGGCGTATCGCCATAATTCTTCTTGAGATCGGTGAGTTTGATCGTGGCCATGGCTTATTTCTCCGTTTCCACGAGGCCTTTGACGAACAGGCGCTGCATGAAGATGACGATGAGGACGGGGGGCAGCATGGCCAGCATGACGGCGGCCATCACCAGATGCCATTGCGGCTCGCCATCGGCGGTAGCAGCGAGGCGCTTGATGCCCATGACGATGGTGTAATAGCGGCTGTCTGTGGTGACGAGCAGCGGCCAGAGATATTGCACCCATCCATAGATGAAGAGGATGACGAAGAGCGCCGCGATATTGGTACGGCTGAGCGGCAGAAGAATATCGCGGAAGAATTTGAGCGGCCCTGCGCCATCAACCCGAGCGGCTTCCATCAGCTCGTCCGGCACGGTGAGGAAGAACTGTCGGAACAGGAAGGTGGCCGTCGCCGATGCAATAAGCGGCAGCGTCAGGCCCACATAGGAATTGAGTAGGCCCAGATTAGCGACCACGGCGAAGGTGGGGATTATGCGCACCTCGACCGGCAGCATCAGTGTGATGAAGATGATCCAGAAGGCCAGAAGCCGGAACGGGAATTTGAAATAGACGATAGCGTAGGCAGAGATCAGTGAGATGGCGATTTTGCCGATGGCAATGGTAATCGCCATGATCAGCGAGTTCAGCAGCATAACCCAGAGCGGCGGTGCGCCGGCGCTGGAAATGCCAACCGTCAGCATATGCCAGTAATTCTCGATCAGATGCGGGCCGGGCAGGAGCGGCACCAGCCCACTGACGAAATCGCCATTGGCATGGGTGGATGCGACAAACGCCAGATACACCGGGAAGGCGACGATGACGACGCCCAGGATCAGCACTGCATGGGTGAGAATTGTGAGAATGGGGCGATTTTCGACCATTTCGAATGCCTCCTAATACTGCACGCGCCGCTCGATATAGCGGAACTGAATGGCAGTCAGCGCGATAACGATGAGCATGAGAATGACCGATTGCGCGGCCGATGAACCGATATTGAGGCCGAGGAAACCGTCCGCATAAACCTTGTAAACCAGGATATTGGTGGCCTGCGCCGGCCCGCCCGCCGTAGTGGCGTCGATAAGGCCGAACGTATCGAACATGGCGTAATTGATGTTGACGATGAGGAGGAAGAAGGTCGTGGGGGACAAGAGGGGGAACACTATGGTCCAGAACCGCTTGAACGGGCCCGCGCCATCGATGGCAGCAGCTTCATTGAGCGATTGCGGCACCGATTGCAGTCCCGCCAAGAAGAACAGGAAATTGTAGGAAATCTGCTTCCAGCTTGCGGCCATCACCACCAGCATCATGGCTTGGTTGCCGTCGATGCGGTGGTTCCAGTTGATGCCAAAGCCACGCATGATATAGGGCGCGATGCCGATACTGGGGTTAAACATGAACCACCAGAGAATGCCCACGACCACGGGCGCCACGGCATAGGGCCAGACTAACAGCGTGGTATATAGCCTGTTGGTGCGCAGCACGCGATTGACCGCAACGGCCAGCAGCAGCGACAGGCTCATTGAGAGCAGTGTCACGCAGACCGCGAAGATTGCCGTGCGCCCAACCGAATTGAGATAGAGCGGGTCCATCAAAACGCGGGTGTAATTCTCGAACCACACGAACGTGGTGCGGAACCCGAAGGGGTCCTCGCGTTCGAACGAGGATTTGACCGCCTGCAGAGCTGGCCAGATGAAGAAGATCAAGGTGATGGCAAGCTGCGGCGCCAGGAGCGCATAAGGCAGAAACTTGTTCGGAAAGATGGTGCGCTTGGTCTGCATGGACTGGCGGCTCCGGTGAGGTGGTCAGGGCGCAAAGCGCCGACCGGCGCAGAAATGCGTCAGCGGAAAAGGCCCCCGCCCATAGGACGGAGGCCAAAGTGTTGCGGATTACTGGTTGGCGGCTTCGAAGTCGCGCAGGATCTGGTTGCCGCGCATCACGGCGGTGTCCAGAGCTTCTTGGGCAGACTTGGAACCGGCTAGGAACGCCTCGAATTCTTCGTCGATCACGGTGCGGACCTGGGTCAGGTTACCGAAACGGATGCCCTTGGAATTTGCCGTTGGCGTGCCGCGAGTGATCTGATTGATGGCAACATCAGAACCCGGATTGGCTTCGTAATAGCCCTGTTCCTTGCCCAGTTCATAGGTGGCATTAGTGATCGGCAGATAGCCGGTCGCCTGGTGCCAGTCTGCCTGAACTTCGGCGCTGGACAGATAGGTGAAGAACTCCGCAACACCCTTGTAGGTGTCGTCAGACTTGCCGTTCAGCACCCACAGCGTCGCGCCGCCGATGATCGAGTTCTTCGGATCGGTGGTCACGTCATCGTAGTAAGGCAGGGGCGCAAAGCCCACTTCGAAGTCCTTGGCGTTGTTGATGACGCCAGCACGCGATGCTGAGGAATTCATGTAGATGGCGCATTCGCCGGAATAGAATTTCGGTGGGGCGTCTGGGCCGCCGACAGGGCCGCCATACTGGAACAGGCCTTCGTCCGCCCATTTCTTGAGGTTTTCGAGGTGCTTGACCTGCACTGGCCCGTTGAAGGTGAATTCGGAACCCAGACCTGCAAAGCCGTTTTCCAGTGTGCCATAGGGCTGATCGTGGATGGCGGAGAGATTTTCGAGCTGAACCCAGCTGACCCAGCCGGTGGTGAAACCGCAATTGGCAGCGCCGGAATCAACAATCTGGCGGCTCATGGTTTCGAGCTCGGCCCATGTCTTGGGCGGCGTTTCGCGATCAAGTCCGGCAGCCTCGAACACGTCCTTGTTGTAGTACATGATCGGGGTGGATGAATTGAACGGCAGCGACAAAATATTGCCCTGCGGGTCGGAGTAATAGCCGGTGACCGGTGCGAGGAAGCCTGACGGATCCCACGGCTGGCCGTTGTCCTGCATCAATTGGTAGACTGGTTTCACCGCGCCCTGTGCGGCCATCATTGTGCCAGTGCCGACCTCAAAAACCTGTACAATGGCAGGCTGCTCATTGGCGCGGAAGGCGGCGATGGCGGCTGTCAGCGTCTCGGGGTAGGAGCCCTTGTAGGTCGGGACGATCTTGAACTCGGACTGGCTTTCGTTGAAGCCGTTGGCAATGCCTTCGAGACGCTGGCCAAGTTCGGCATCCATTGCGTGCCACCAGGCAATCTCGGTCTGTGCCGATGCGGCGCCAGCCGACAGCATCGCTGCCAGTCCTACGGACAAGCCCAATACGTTCTTGAACATGCTCACTCCCTTGTTATTGCGCCGAGACTTTTTCGCCTCGTGCTTGGCAACATATGACAGCATGGAATCTTCCTTTGTAAACAGGAGATGTTCATTTGAACATTTTTGATCAAAGGGTCGACTCTCTAGTGACCCGACTTGGGTTCTAGATCAGGTACTTAGCAGTTTTGTGACAGTGGGCGGGTCATGCCGGACCTGTTAATATCCGGCGCGAATGTTGTTATGTTTCAAATGAACAATGCTCAAAAACCGCAAGTTTATCGCGTTCCAGTCATGAAGCTGCGGCAAGCCCGCTCGATGGCAAGGGCGTCGATCTCGAAGTGTCGATAGAGGTCGTTGACCGTGCCGGTCTGGCCGAAATGTTCCACCCCCAGCGCAAGGGTGCGGTGGCCGAGGACACTGCCGAGCCAGCCCAGAGTTGCGGGGTGGGCGTCTGTAGCCGTGACAATGCCAGCGCGATGAGGAATGTCGGAGAGCAGATTTTCGATATGGCTTATGGACTTATCACCGTGCAGCCGTGCGCGTTGCGCAGCCTGCCAGCCTGCATTGAGGCGGTCGGCGGAGGTGACGGCCAGGATTGCCACGTTGCGCTTGTCGCCGCCCAGCCGCGCCGCGGCCTCAATGGCTTCGCTGGCCAGCACGCCCTGATAGGCGATGACGATTTCGCATTCCGGTGTTGGCTTTTTTAGCCAATAGGCACCACCAATGACCGAATTCGTTAGCAGACTGTTCACCTCCCGCGGCACCTGATCGATGCTACGGGTAGATAAGCGCAGATAAACGGAGCCACCGGTGAGATCGCGCGGCCAATCGGCCAGATCAGGACGCGCATCACCCGAGCGCTGCATGTAATCGAAGGCCCAGTCGATGATGATGGCCAGCTCGTCGGCAAAGGCCGGCTCGAAACTCGCCAGCCCATCCTGCGCCATGCCGATCAGCGGCGAGGAGATGGATTGATGCGCCCCGCCTTCGCCCGCCAGCGACACGCCGGACGGGGTGGCGACGAGCAGAAACCGCGCATCTTGATAACAGGCATAGTTGAGGGCATCGAGGCCGCGGGCGATGAAGGGGTCGTAAAGCGTGCCGATGGGTAGAAGGCGTTCGCCGAAGAGCGAATGGGACAGGCCCGCAGCCCCCAGCATCAGGAACAGGTTCATCTCTGCAATGCCCAGCTCCATATGCTGACCATCGGGGCCGAAGCGCCATTTCTGTGTGGAGGGGATCGCTTCTTTCTGGAAAATGTCGGCCATTTCGCGCGGGGCAAACAGGTGCCGCCGGTTGACCCAGGCGCCGAGATTGGTCGAGACGGTGACGTCGGGCGAGGTGGTGACTATGCGGCGGGCCAGTTCACTGTCGGTCTTGGCGATGGCGTCGATAATCTTGCCGAAGGCGGCCTGTGTGGAGGTCGCGCCCGTACCGATGAATTGTGGGCCAATGGTCGGCACAGCCGGGGAGGTCAGACGGCGCGATGCCTTTGTGTTGAACGGCACAGCATCGAGAAATTGCTGGAGTACGTCTGGATTATCGAGCCCTTCGAACAAATCCCATTCATGCCCCTCGCGGACCTTGTGGGACTGGCGCAACTGCTCAATCTGGGCCGAGTTCATCTGCCCGGCATGGTTGTCCTTATGCCCGGCAAGCGGGGTGCCCCAGCCCTTGACGGTATAGGCGATGAAAACGGTCGGCTGATCGCCAACAGCGGCTTCGAATTGTTCGATCAGGCTTTCGACACAATGGCCACCGAGATTGGCCATCAGCGCGGCCAGCTCGTCGTCACTGCGTCGGGCGAGAAGAGTGGAGACGTCGCCTTGGTCGCCCATTTCGTCGGATAGCCGTTCGCGCCAGGCTGCACCGCCCCGGAACATCAGAGCTGAATAGAGCGCATTGGGGCAGGCGTCGATCCAGTCTTTTAGGCGTGTGCCGCCCGGTTCGGCGAAGGCGGCACGTTGCAATGCGCCATATTTGAGGGTGACGACTTTCCAGCCAAAGGCGGTGAAAATGGCTTCGATACGGTCGTAAAGCCCTTCACGCACCACACCATCGAGACTCTGCCGGTTATAGTCGATGATCCACCAGCAATTGCGCAGGCCATGCTTCCAGCCTTCGAGCAGGCACTCATAGATATTGCCTTCGTCCAGTTCTGCATCGCCCGCCAGCGCGATCATCCGGCCTTCTGGAACGTCGTCACGCGCCCAGTCTTTGGCGCGCACATAGTCCTGCACCATGGAGGCAAAGGCGGAAAAGGCGACGCCGAGGCCCACCGAGCCGGTAGAGAAATCGACATCCTCCGTATCCTTGGTGCGCGATGGATAGGATTGCGCGCCGCCAAAAGCGCGGAAGTCGATGAGCTTTTGCCGCGTCTGGCGCCCCATCAAATACTGAATGGCGTGAAAAACCGGCGCGGCATGGGGTTTCACTGCCACGCGATCTTCGGGCTTCAGGACGCCGAAATAGAGCGTCGAGAGCAGGGCGGCCATGGAGGCGGAACTGGCCTGATGGCCGCCGACTTTCACCCCATCGACATTGGACCGGATATGATTGGCGTGGTGGACCATCCAACTTGCCAGCCATAGTGATTTGCGCGTCAGAGCCTCAATTGCCTCGACGCGCCCCAAACCTGCTTTAGTCATCCCGATAGTCCTCCTCCGGTCCATCAAGAATGCGTTTTGCTGAGAGGTGATTTCTGTCTATCTTGATCACTTCCGCTGCATTATGCGCAGGAAATGAGAAGGCTATCGCTCAAAAATGGCAGAAATCACCAAGACTGGTCTTGATCCGCAGGACCGCCGTATTCTGCGGGCCTTGCAGGAAGACGGGCGCATGACCGTGCAGGCGCTTGCGGACAAGGTGGGACTATCGCCTTCCCCCTGCCTGCGCCGGGTGCGTCAGCTTGAAAAAGACGGGGTGATTTCGGGCTATAGCGCCAATATCGAGCAGAAGGCGGTCGGCTTGCCGGTCTCGGTTTTCATCTCGATCAAGCTGGAGCGGCAGCGGGCAGGCAATCTCGACGCCTTCGGGGTGGCGATCAGCCGTTGGCCCGAGGTAATGGAATGCTATCTGATGACCGGCAAGTTTGACTTCATGCTGCGGGTTGTCTGTTCCGACCTTGAATCCTACGAACACTTCCTGCGTGACAAGCTCACCCAGCTCGATGGGGTGGCTTCGATCGAAAGCAGTTTTTCGCTCGGCGCGGTGAAGTTCTCGCGGGTGCTGCCGATTTAGGGGTGTTCGTCGTCTTACCGTAGAGTGTGCTCTTTTTCATACTCCCGCTCTAAAGGTAGAGTGATCAGGAATCTGCGATCCGGCATGGATAAAAATGCCCAAACTAGACACCCCTATTAATACGGGTGTCTAGTTTGGGCTGTTCTCACCTTTACCCTACATACGGGGCTGCCCTCGGGCTTGACCCGAGGGCCTGTGCGTGACCGACCTCTTAGGACTGTGCACGGGGGTAATGGCCCCCGGGTCAAGCCCGAGGGCAGCACGGCGGGAGGGATGAATCTCGTTACCTCGACCCAATCTAAACAGTCGCCATTAATGGCGATGGCGCTGCTTCGACTACAACTGAGACGTTCTAAAAGTTCCCGTCCTAGTCCCCGCTGCGCCAGTGCAATTCCGGCTCGGACAGGGTTTGCAGATTTTCGGCAGGCTCGCCTGCTATGCGGCGGAGGAGGAGATGCGTGAGCTCGACCCCGGCGGCAAAAACGTCTTCGCGCACGCTGTCGAGCAGCGGGAAGAAGGTGGGGAGGATGTCCGAGGTCTGCTTATAGACAAGCAGGATGTCTTCGCCGACGCGGACGCCGCCATCCTGTAAGCCGCCGACAAGGGAAATGGTGCGCAATTCGGTGTCGCTGATGATGCCGTCCGGCCGGTCCGGCCCCTGCGCCAATTGCTCGCCGATGCGCCGGATTTCGGCGGCGCTGGCACGCGCTGGCATGCGGTCGAAGAGGCGCCCGTCCACGCCGGCTTTGGATATGGCGCGGCGATAGGCGGTGACGATATTGTGGTAATTGGTGGTGCTGTCATCGCCCACCATCAGCAACAGTTTGCGTGCGCCCTTTGCCACCAGCCGTTCGACCGAAGCGGCGATGAAGGCTTCTGCATGAAAGTCGTGATAGGGATGGGGCGTAAAAAATTCCGTTCGCCCATGAGACGCGAACGGAAAATCGGCATCCATCAGCAATTGCACGCGTTTGTCACGCGGCCCGGTATGGGTGATGATGACTCCATCGGCGGTGCGATTGTCGAGGATATAACGGATCGTATCCACCGAGCCGGGATCGTCAAATTCTGGCGCAATGGTCAGGTGATAGCGCGTACCATGGATTGCCTGGCCGATGCCCTTAATCATGTGGCGGGCAAAGTCGATGGAATCGCCTGAGCTTTCGAGCACCAGAGCGATGACATTGGTTTTACCGGTGCGCAGGCGCACCCCGGCGCGATCAGGCACATAGCCCAATGCCTTGGCGGCTTCGGCAACCTTATCGCGCGTGTCCTTCTTGAGCGTCGTGCCGCCGCGCAACGATAGCGAGACGGTGGACAGACTGAGGCCGGTCATCTCGGCGATGGTCTTGAGTGTGACGCGCCCTTTTGCTGCTTTGGGCTTGTGGTTCTGCATGTGGCCTTTCCCCTGGCGCCCTTCTTAGCATGAGCTGAAGGAACGAGTGTAGCCAAGTTTGATGCAACGATGCAATCGTTACAATAAGGCAGAGGGCATACGGAATGAAAAAATTATATATGTAAAAACAATATTATAATGCAATTTCAGACACATTCCGACAAAGTTGTCTATCTAGAATTGCAACGTTGCACATTCTGTGGTTTGCTTTCCTCCATAAGCCGGAAGAGGAGCCGGCCCCGATGCCAGCGCTGGTATCGGAACCCACAGGGAGGGATCACATGCTTAGAAAAGTGCTTTTGACCGGGGTGGCGAGCATCGCCATGTCGGCTGCCATCGCCGCTCCGGCGCGGGCGGAAGTCTCGTTCATGTATGCCGAGTGGATCGCGGCTTTGGTCGAGCCCGGCATTGCAGCCTTTGAGTCGGAAACAGGCGAAAAGGTGAATGCCATCAAGCTGCCGGGGCAGGGTTATGACCAGCGCATCGCGCTCGATCTAGCCGCCGGCACCGCCGCCGATGTCAACCTGATGGACAGCTTCATGGTGTCCGAACTGGCTTCTGCCGGTTATCTCCTACCGCTCGATGATCTGCTCGCGGGTTGGGACCAGTACCAGTACTACCTGCCGGGCCTGCTCGAAGTCGCCTCCTATCAGGATCAGGTCTATGCGCTGCCCACTGATACGGACGTGCGCATGCTCTGGTATGATCTGTCCAATTTTGAAAAGGCCGGTATCGAAACGCCTTGGCAGCCCAAGACCTGGGACGACATTCTCGATGCGGCGCAAAAGCTCAAGGATGCGGGCGTCCGCTATCCGTTCCAGCTTCCCGCGGGCACCAAGCAGGCGGAAGCGGCCACCATGCAAGGCGTCTATATGGCGTTGCTTGGATCGGACGTGCCGGAGGGCGACCGCAATCGCCTGCTGAACCGCGAAACCAATCAGTGGATCGGCGATAGTCCCGGCCTGCGCCGCACCTTCGATTTCTTCTATCAGGTCTATGTCGAGCGCCAGCTCAACACCGCCGAGCTGAACTACGCGACCGATATTGGTGCGGCGGTCCGTGCAGCGCTTGCTGCTGATGAGCTGGGCATTCTGGCCTCCGGCTCGTGGGAAGATGCGTGCCTCTGGGATTGCAACAATCCGCCGAGCCGCGAAGAGCGTGACGCGACGGTGGCCTGGACACCATGGCCGGGTTCGGGCGTCGAAGGCGCCAAGACCACGACCAATATTTCGGGTGGCTGGACCATCGGTATCAACGCAAATGCCGCCGACAAGGATATGGCCTTCAAGCTGATCACGACGATCTTCGATGAAGAGAATTTCAAGGCCTGGACGCTGGCGAACCATCGTATGGCCGTGCGCACCGATATTTCGGAAAGCCCGGAATATACGGCTGACACATTCCTCGCCGAAGCCACCAAGCTCGCAGCCGATACGACGGGCCGCGATACTGTGCCCGGCTATCAGACCGTCTCGGCGCTGATCCAGCAGGCTACGGCCGACATTCTCGACGGCGTGACGCCGGACGAGGTGGTTCAGGAATATCACGATGCCCTGGTCGACGAGTTCGGCGAGGAAAACGTGATCGTCTACGAGTGACTTCGAGCCGTCCCGCAAGGGCAGATCGCTCCGGTGGAGCGATCTGAGGGGAGAAGGCCATGAGGGCTGGGCCCGAATGGCAACCCCTCCGGCGGCGCCAATATCCTCCTGGCGTCGCCGGATTTTTCTGAACGTCCGCTTGGCAAAGCGCCAGTTGTCACCCCGGCGAAGGCCGGGGGCCATCACGAAATCTCAGGATGGATCCCGGCCTTCGCCGGGATGACATCGAGCGTCATGATTGTTCTGTGTCAGAGAGAAAAAGCCCATGAAAAACCAGAGCAATCCTTGGCTGACGAGCAATCTCTGGGTCCTTGGCCTAGGCATGTTGCCGGCCATTCTGCTCATCGGCACGCTGCTCTATTTCACCGGCTGGGCCTTTGCCTTTTCCTTCACTGATCTGGCTTTGGTCGGCCGCAAGAGCGTGGAATGGAGCTGGGTGGGCCTCGAAAACTTCGAGCGCCTGTTTACCCGCCGGGGCTTTCTGGATTCGCTCTGGACCACGGTGATCTTTGTGTTTTTCTCGGCCATTGTCGGCCAGTCGGTGCTGGGCTTTCTGCTGGCGGCGACACTGCGCGGAACGCGCTCAACGCTGCGGACAGTGGTGGAAGTCTGCATCATGCTGGGATGGCTGCTGCCCGACATCGTGGCGGCGTTTCTGTGGTCCGCGACCACGGCACAGACTGGGCTGATCAATCAGCTCATCATCCGCCCGCTGGGCTTTCCGCCGGTCAATTTCATCAATGATTACGCCCTGCCGGTGGTCACCATCGCCAATATCTGGAAGGGCACGGCCTGGTCTTACCTGTTGTTTTCGGCAGCGCTCGACTCCGTCAGCCGTGAAGTGGTCGAGGCGGCAAAGGTCGATGGCGCGACGCCCCTGCAGCGCATCTGGCTGGTGCAATTGCCGATCATCCGGCCGCATATCGCGACGAACATGCTGTTCATCACCATCTGGACCTTCACCTATTTCCCGCTGATTTTCGCCATGACCGGCGGCGGACCGGGGCGGCAGACCGAGACGCTGGCCGTCTTCCTCTACAATCAGAGTTTTGCGCGCGGCAATCTTGGCTTCGGCTCGGCCATATCGGTGGCCATGCTGGTCATCGTGGGCGTCCTGTCCCTGTTTTATCTGCGTCTGTTGCGGGAGCCCAAATAATGGAATCCAACGCGCCCTCGCGCCTCACGGCCATTGCCCTGACCTTCATGGCTGTCATCTGGATCAGCCCGTTTTCCTGGCTCATCCTCAATGCCTTCAATCCGCTCTCGACCGGGCAACTGGAAATTCCCCGTGCCGTCGGGCTCGATAATTTCGCGCAAGCCGTGAGCGGCAATGCCGGGCGGCAATTCATCAATTCCATGATGATTGCGGCGGGCACGGCAACGCTCAGCGTCATCGTCGGTATTTCGGCTGCCTATCCGCTGTCGCGGCTTAAAATACCGGGGCGCAATGCCTTTCTCTGGACGCTGGTGCTGCTGCGCATGCTGCCTTCGGCGGGCGTGCTGGTGCCGCTCTATTTCTCGGCGCAGCGGCTGGGCCTGCTCAACCAGTTCGGCGTCATCATTGCGCTCACCGTGCTCAACCTGCCGTTCACATTGCTGCTGCTCAAAAATTTCTTCGACACGGTGCCGATCGAGCTTGAGGAGGCCGCCTATGTCGAGGGTGCGAGCCTCTTCCAGATCGTCACCAAAATCGTGCTGCCCATGTCGCGGGCCGGCATCGCGGTGGTCTGGTTCTTCTCATTCACCGGGGCGTGGAACGAGTTCCTGCTGCCCCTGATCTTTGCCCGCGTGCAGGACGCTTTCCCGATGTCGGTGGGCCTCTACGCGGCATTCGGCCAGCAGGGCGCCATCAATTACGGGTTCCTCACGGCCTTTTCCATCATCTACGCGGCGCCGGCGATCGGCGTGTATTTCTTGTTGCGGCGGAACATGAACACAGGGTTCGCCGGTGTCGGAGTTAAAGGATGACCTATTCCAATCCCCTTTCGTCCAAACTTGGTTTGCTGGACGATGATCTGAAGCAGGAAGGCAAATTGCTGCGCCTCTGCTCAGATCTGGAAAAGAAAATCCGCACTCCGCTCAAGGATGTGCCGTTCCAATGGCATGTGCAGCGCGCTGACGGTTTTTCCGCCGCCGATGCGCTCAAGGCCGATTGGCAGCAATGGGAAAAATTCGGGCGGCATTCGGTCTGGGCCAAGCATCAGGAACACACCTGGTTCGCTGCTGAAATCACCGTGCCGGAAGAGGCCAAGGGCAAGGTTTTCGTCGCCCATTTCACCAGCCAGTGGCAGGACCGCCCCGGCTCGACCGACCCGCAATGCCTCGCCTATCTCGATGGTAAGATCGCGCAGGCCCTGGACGGCAACCACACTGAACTGGTGATCGAGCGCAATGCCAAGCCGGGCAACAAGCATGTTCTGCTCGTCAACGCCTTCACCTTCTTCGACCGGCCATTGGTCGGCTTTGAGGTCGACTTCTTCATTCGCAATGAGCGTGCTGAAAAGCTGTATTACGATCTGCAAACGCCGGTCGATGTCGCCATTCGCTTGCAGCAGAACGATCCGCGCCGCCATGCGATCCTCAACATCGTCAACCGCGCCTTGCGGGCGCTGGATCGGCGCGACGGGCACACCGATGCGTTCGAAAAAGGCCTGCCGGAAGCAGAGAAGATCGCGGCTGAAATCTACGCTCTGGTGGATACCGAAGTGCAGCCGCAGATCACCGCTGTCGGCTCCACCCATCTCGATGTCGGCTGGCTGTGGCGAGTGATGCATACTCGCGACAAGACGGGCCGCAGCTTCGCTACCGTCCTCAATCTCATGGAGGAATATCCCCAATTCGTCTTCATGTATAACCAGTCGGTGCTCTTCGATTTTCTCAAGAAGGACTATCCGGAAATCTGGGAGCGCATGCTCAAACGGGTGAAATCCGGCCAGTTCGAGATCGAAGGCGCCATGTGGGTGGAGCCGGACGTCAACATCGCCTCAGGCGAAAGCTTGGTGCGCCAGATCATGCGCGGGCGGCGCTTCCATCTCGAGCATTTTGGCGTCGATCCTAAGACGGTCTGGCTGCCCGACACATTTGGTTATTCGGCCAACCTGCCGCAGATCATGGACAAGTCCGGGCTCAAATATTTCGTCACCTCCAAGCTGAGCTGGAACGATACCGACCGGCATCCCTATGACACGTTCTTCTGGCGCGGCATCGACGGCACCGAAACCAAGGCGCAGCTGATCACTGCGCAGAAATATGACAGCGAGCAGATCTTCACGACTTACAACGGCGACCTCTCGGTTTCCGAGACCATGGGCGCCTGGAAACGCTATGAGCCCAAGGCCGCCTATAATGAAGTCGTCATGTCCTATGGTTATGGCGATGGCGGCGGCGGTCCCACTCGCGCTATGATCGAACGCGGCACGCGGCTTGAACGCGGCATTCCCGGTGCGCCAAAGGTCAAGCTCGAAGGTATCGTGCCCTTCCTCGACCGGCTGGGTAAGGCGATGGACGCCGATCCCTCGCGCTTCCCGACCTGGAATGGCGAGCTTTACCTGCAATACCACCGCGGCACGTTGACCTCGGTTGCCAAGAACAAGGCCAATAACCGCAATGCCGAGCGACGGCTGCGCGAGCTGGAAATGCTCGGCGCGCTGGCGCTGGTGACAGCGGGCCATGCCTATCCGAGCGAAACTTTGGCCGAGTTCTGGGAGCTGGTGCTGCTCAACCAGTTCCACGACATTCTGCCGGGTACTTCCATTCCCGAAGTCTATGTCGATAGCGACAATGAATATGGCCGCATTTTCTCGACACTGGATTCCGCCAATGGCCCCTGGCACGCTGCCGCACAGGCGGCGACCAAGCCGGGTGCGACCGGCGCGCGGCTGCTGAATTTTATCAGCCAGAACCGCTCTGGGCTGGTGCATCTGGGCGAGGTCGCCGAGGGTGCAGCTCTTGCCACTGCCGGCGGCACGGTGACGGTGCAGCAGATTACGCGGGCTGACGGTTCGACCGATAGCGTTGCTTTGGTCAAGGACATCGCGCCTCTGGGCTGGACGGCCGCGCAGGTTGTGTCCGGCGCCACTCCCGCCAAAAGCGCCGTGTCGGTTTCGACCAAGCATCTGGAAAACGATCTGCTCCGGGTCGAATTCGACGCGAAGGGCGAAATCACCTCGGTCTGGGACAAGACACGCAACCGCGAAACTTTGGTGGCGGGCGAAAAGGCCAATCGGCTGATCGCTTACGAAGACAAGCCGATGAACTGGGACGCCTGGGATATCGACCGCTATTTCGAGGAACAGTTCTGGGCTCTGGCCGATGGCAAGGCGCAGATTTCGGTGGTCGAAACCGGCCCGCACCGCGCTGCCATCCGCATCGAGCGGGCCTATCAGAAGTCAACAATCGTGCAGGTGGTCTCTCTGGCCGCCGGTGAGCGGCAGGTGGAGTTCGATACATTTATCGACTGGCAGGAGCGGGCGCAGGTCATCAAGGCGCTGTTCCCCTTCGATCTCAATACGTCCGAAGTGCGCTCGGAAATCGCCTTTGGTCACGTGACGCGCCCGACGCATCGCAACACCACATGGGATCGTGCGCGGTTCGAGGCGTCGATGCATCGCTGGGTCGATATTGCTGAGGCCGATTTTGGCGTCGCGCTACTCAACGACAGCAAATATGCCTATGATTGCCACGAACAGACGGTGCGGCTGACGCTGGTGCGTGGCTCCACCCATCCGCACCCCGAGGCCGACCTTGGCGAACATCGTATTCGCTATGCGATGTTCGTGCATGAAGGCGTAGCCGACCTAGCCGAAGTGCATCGCGCGGCCGAGCGCTTCAACAATCCCGTCGCCTTTATCGGCTCGCGCAAAGCCTCTGCACCTGACGCTGATTTTTCCAGCTTCAGCCTCGCCAGTGTTGATGTGCCTAACGTCACTATTGAAACGGTCAAGAAGGCTGAGAAATCCGACGCTTTGGTGCTGCGTGTTTTCGAACACGCCAATATCCGCGCAAATGCGACGATCAGCTTCGGCCTCGATGTCAAATCGGTGCGCGTGGTGAACCTGATGGAAGAGCAGGCGAGGGAGAAGCTCAAGCTGGATGGCAATGCGGTAACACTGCGACTGCGTCCGTTCGAGATCGCCACGTTGCTGGTGGAAACGAAGTGAAGTCCCCCTTATCCGCCCTTCGGGCACCTTCTCCCACAAGGGGAGAAGGGGGCACCGAGTTTTTGACACGCACCAGCTCACCCCTCTCCCCCTGTGGGAGAGGGTGGATCGGCCGGAAGGCCGAGACGGGTGGGGGGTGTTCTGGAGGAGAACAACATGTCTGACGTAAGCCTCAAAGCCGTGCGCAAGTCCTATGGTGCGCTCGAAGTCGTCCACGGCGTCGATCTCGACATCAAGGCGGGCGAATTCGTGGTGTTTGTCGGGCCGTCCGGCTGTGGCAAGTCCACATTGTTGCGCATGATTGCCGGGCTGGAGCCGATCAGCGGCGGCGAAATCGCTATTGGCGGCAGGGTCGTCAACGATGTGCCATCGCCGCAGCGCGGCATCGCCATGGTGTTCCAGTCCTATGCGCTCTATCCGCATATGACTGTGTTCGACAACATGGCTTTTGGCCTGAAGCTTGCCAAAACGCCGAAAGAGGAAATGGAACGGAGGGTGCGGGAAGCGGCGCGGATTCTTCAGATCGAGCCCTATCTCGACCGTATGCCGAAGGCCCTGTCGGGGGGGCAAAGGCAGCGCGTTGCCATTGGCCGGGCCATTGTCCGCAATCCCAAAGTCTTCCTCTTTGACGAGCCGCTATCGAACCTCGATGCATCGCTCCGCGCCCAGACGCGCGTGGAGATCGCCAAGCTGCATTCGACGCTCGACGCCACCATGATCTATGTGACCCATGATCAGGTGGAGGCCATGACGCTGGCGGACCGTATCGTCGTGCTCAATGCCGGAAAGATCGAGCAGGTTGGCTCGCCGCTGGAGCTTTACACCAGACCAGTCAACACCTTCGTCGCCGGTTTCATCGCCAGCCAGCGGATGAATTTCCTCAACGTGACTGCTTCGGACGGCGGATTGTCCCTGCCGGGTGGCAAAACCGTGCCGCTGGCTCGCGAAAATCTTGGCGAGGCAAAGTCGCTTGGTGTCCGCCCCGAACACCTGCTTCTGGCCGACGATGCCAGTGCCGACCTCTCCGGCACGCTGGCCGTGGTTGAGCAGTTTGGTGAATATGCGCTGGCCTATGCCGAACTGCCCAGCGGCGAGACGGTGACGCTCAAGATTGACGGCGCGCCGGACCTGCAAGTGGGACAGGACATCCACATGAGGCTCCCGGCGGAGGGACTGCATCTGTTTGATGGGGCAGGTCGGGCACTGCGGTGAGCATGCGATACACAGCTGTACGGCGCTGCCCTCGGGCTTGACCCGAAGGCCACTTAGAGAGCCCCATAGCTGCTCGTGTGTCGCGGCTATAGGCCCTCGGGTCAGGCCCGAGGGCAGCAAGGTGTTTGTACTGGCCGAAGCGAGATAACCTAATTCACCCGCTTGCCCTGCGCATCGAACCGATGCAATCGATCCCGCGGATAATCATAGCTGACTACATCCCCGACCTCCGGCATATCGCTCCGCGTCTGCCGCACGGTCAGCAATTCCTCCGCGTCAATATCAAGGAAGGCAAAGCTGTCCGCGCCCAAATATTCGACATAGGCGACCTTGCCCTCATGCGGACCAGAGCCCAGCGTGATGTCCTCGGGGCGGATGCCGAGTGTCATGCCGTCATGCCCTTTCAGCAGGTTCATCTTCGGCGAGCCGATGAATCCTGCGACGAACAGAGATTGTGGGCGCTCGTAAAGCTCTTCGGGCGTGCCGACCTGCTCCACCCGACCGGCACTGAGCACCACGATCCGGTCGGCCAGCGTCATGGCTTCGACCTGATCATGCGTGACATAGACCATGGTGGTGTCGGGCAGGCTCGCCTTGAGCTTTGCAATTTCGAGCCGCGTCGCGACGCGCAGGGCGGCGTCAAGATTGGAAAGTGGTTCATCGAACAGAAAAACCTGCGGGTCGCGCACGATGGCGCGGCCAATGGCGACGCGCTGACGCTGGCCGCCGGAGAGTTCGCGCGGGAAACGATCAAGATAGGGTTCAAGCTGCAATTTGCGGGCAGCATCGTCTACACGGGCTGCAATCTCGCTCTTTGGCGCGCGGCGCAGCTTCATGGAATAGGCCATGTTTTCGCGCACGCTCATATGCGGATAGAGCGCATAGGACTGGAACACCATGGCAATGCCGCGCTTGGAAGCCGGGACATTGTTGACCACGCGCCCGCCAATGGCCAGCGTGCCCGAGGAAATGCGTTCGAGCCCGGAAATGCAGCGCAGCAGGGTAGATTTGCCGCAGCCGGACGGCCCGACAAAGATCACGAATTCTCCCGATTTGATGTCGAGATCGATGCCTTTGAGCACTTCGACCGCACCGTAATTCTTGCGCAGGTTCGTGACCTTGATGTCGGACACTTTCCGTCTCCCGATCAGGCTGTGGTGAGAGCGGCGCGGACCTTGGCCAGCGCCTCGGCGGTGGAACCGTTGGGCTTGTATTCGAGCCCGACAGCGCCTTGGTAGCCATTGGCATAAAGCCAGGCGAGGCGCTTGCCGAGGTCGATTTCGCCAAGGCCCGGATCGTTGCGGCCCGGATGGTCGGCGACATGGGCATGGACGACGCGCGATACGCGATCCTGCAAGACATCCTCAATGCGCTCGCCCATCACATAGGAATGATAGAGATCATAGACGACGCCGATTTCGGGCCGACCGACTTCATCAACGATATTGAGCGCCTCGCGGGTCGAGGAGAGGTAGTAGCCGGGATGGTCGATCAGCGTATTGAGCGGCTCGACACCGAGACGCACGCCGCTGCCTTCGAGAATATCAGCCGCCGCGCGCAGGCAATGGACCAGCGCGTCATGCTGTTCTTCACGGCTATGGCCGGGCAGGTCATTGCCAGCCTGCGCGATAAGCACCTTCGCCCCCAAGCGCTGCGCATGATGCATCGAAGTGGCGAGGCCGGCGAGGAAGTCGGCGTGGTTCTTCGGGTCGGTCAGCGCGATCATCGGCTCGGCCACGAAGCCGGACAGCGAGATGCCGGTTTCCTTGAGCGCGGCTTCAATCGCGCCGAGATCCTTGTTGGACCAGAACCAGAATTCGACCGCGTCGAGCCCGGCAGCCTTGGCGAGGCGGATGCGCTCGGCAAAGTCGTCGCTGGCATCGGCAAACAGCCATTCGATACAGGCGGAAAGTTTCATGGGTCTGTTTCCCGTTTAGCGATAATCGATCAGCACTTGCATGACATCGGGCGAGCCCTGGTCGAGCAGGCTATAGCCGCGCCCGGCTTCGGCGAGCGGCACGCGATGGGTGACAAAGCCCTTCAAATCGGGCGCGAGCATGGAGAGATATTCGCGGGCGATCCTGCCGCGCCGACCCACTGACCAGAGAGGCCCGAGGAACGGGTTCACCGTGCCCACCTGCGAAGAAATGATGCGCGGGCGATTGTGGTGGAATTCACCGGAAAGGCTCAGCGTTTCGAACGTTCCGCCATACCAGGACATGGCGATGACAGTGCCGTTGAAGCCGGCGGTGCGGATGGCTTCGTTGAGCGCCGGGGCCGCACCGGAAACCTCGATCACCGTATCGGCGCCACGGCCCTCGGTAAGGTCACGGACGCGCTCGGCAACGGGACCGTCGCGCGGATCGAGGGCAATGGTCGCGCCACCATCGAGGGCAAGCTGGCGGCGCTGCTCGATCGTGTCGACGGCGATGATCTGGCGCGCACCATTGCGGGCAAGCAGGCGGGTGACCATCTGGCCGATGACGCCGAGGCCGGAGACGACCACATCGGCCCCGAGCGGAATATTGGCATCAAGAATGCCATTATAGGCAGTGTTGAGATTGGCGAAGAAAACGCCGATTTCCGCGTCTTCGAGATCGCCCAGCGGCACGACGGCATTAGCGTCGACCACGGCATGCTGGCCATGGGGCACATAGGCGAAGACGAGGTCGCCCTTGTGCAGACTGCCCACATCCTTGCCCAGTTCTGCCACACGCCCCACGGCGGCGTAGCCATAGCGCGCCGGCCATGACCAGTCCGAGCCATGCGCATCCGAGAACAGGCGTGTCTTGGGGTCCATCGATTGCCGCCATTGTGGGGCAAGGCCGCGGAAGACGTTGAGCTCGGTGCCAGCGCTGATGCCGGAGACTTCGAGATCGAGGAGTACCTGTCCTACGCCGGGACCATCGAGCGGCTCTGCGCGGATTTCGACGGCGCGCGGCCCGGTGAAATAGAGCGAATTGGTTTGCAGCGACACTTTTGTCACCCTTTGATGCCGCCAGCGGTCAGACCGCCGACAAGTTGATTACGGAACAGGAGGAACAGGATGATGGTCGGCGTGGCGATGACGACACCACCGGCCATGACCACGCCCCAGGAGAAGGAATAGGGGTCGAAAAGGGTTTGCAGCGCCAAGGGCAGGGTCTTCACTTCCGCGCTGGTGATCAGCGCCAGCGCCAGGATGAATTCGCCCCAGGAGAGCACAAAGGCAAAGGTGCCGACGGCGACCACTGCCGGGCGGATCAGCGGCAGGGTAATGCGGAACATCGCGCCCAATTGCGAGGAGCCATCGATGATCGAGGCTTCTTCCAGTTCGCGCGGCACCGCGTCGATATAGCCTTTGAGCATCCACACCGCGATCGGCAGGCCCAGTGCCAGATGTGTAAAGGTCAGCGCCGTCAGCGTATTGGCCATGCCCAGCGAGCGGACGATAACGACAATGGGCACCAGCACCGCTACGGCGGGCAGCATCTGGGTGGCGAGGATCAGAAAGCCAATGAAATCGCGGCCAAGATAGGTGAAGCGGCTGAGCGAATAGGCGGCGGGCACGGCGATCAGCACCGTGCCGACGGCGACGATTGCGCCGACCAACAGGCTGTTGCGCAGGGCAACGAGGAAATCGCCGCGCGAAAAGATATTAGCGAAATGATCGAAGGTGATGCGCGTCGGGATGAGGCTGCGCGTCATGATGTCGGCATCGGGCCGGATCGAGGCGATGAACACCCAGATGATCGGCAGAAGGATCAGTGCCAGGACAGCGATGGTCAATATGTCGAGCGCGATGCTTTTGAGCTTGCTTTCCTCGTTCATTTGCGCCGCCCCAGCTTGAGGGAGAAGAAGGAGGCCACAGCGAGAATGGCCAGCATGACGACGCTGATGGCGGCGGCATAGGCGGGGCGCAGGTCGGTGAATACGGCCTTATACATGGAAATGCCGAGCACGGTCGTGGCGTCCTGCGGCCCGCCGCGCGTCATGATCCAGGGCAGATCGAAGCTGTAAAAGGCGAGAATGCCGAGGACGAGGCCGATGATCAGCATGGTATTCTGGATCGAGGGCAGGGTGATGGTGACGAAACGCTGCCAGGGCGAGGCGCCGTCGATGGCAGCGGCTTCATAAAGCTCGCCGGGGATGGATTTGAGCGCGGCCAAGAGCGCCAGCACCATGAAGGGCATGCCCTTCCAGCCGGAAATGAAGATGATGATGGCCAAGGCCATGTTCGGGTCGTTGAGGATCGAGGAATTGCCGGCCAGCCCGAAAAACTGGAACACTGAATGCAGCGCGCCGACTTCACTGTCCAGCAGGAACCGCCACCCATAGCCGAGCACGATGAAGGGCATGACCCACGGCAGGAGGATCAGCGCCGAGGCCATGCGGGCAATAGGCGTGTCGCGGTTGAGCAGTAAGGCGAGCGGCAGGGCGATGGCGATTTCGACGGCAACCGTGCCTATGGTCCATATCCAGGTGCGCCAGAAGGCGCGCCACAGGCCGGTATCGGCGAACAGGGCCTCGTAATTGATCAGCCCGCCCCAGACCGGCTGCGGATTGCGTAAGAGATACCAGTCCTGAAACGACAGCCACAGGGCATAGAGCAGCGGCACGACGGCAATGGCAAGCGCGACAAGCACGGCGGGCGCGACCAGCGCATAGGGCAGGGCAATGTCGCCGATCGGTCTTGGCTCGGTATCGGACGCGGGAGCGGTCATAGGCGGGCCTTCAATCGAATTTCGCTCTGGTTGCCACAGAGTTTCCACCCTCTCGGTGTCACCCCGGCCTTTGCCGGGGTGACAATCGAGTGTGTGTAACGTGTCGTGAAAAATCCCCGGGCGGTGGGAGGCCTTTGCCGCCCGGGGTATCTCGCTTTTAGCGGGCGAGAACGGTGTTGATGTCCGAGCAGAGATCGATGGTGGCCTGATCAATGCTCTTCTGGCCCAGCGCGATGGCTTGCACCGCCTTCTGGATGGTGTCGACTTCAAGCTGGCCCATCTGCGGAATGGCTTCACTCGGATATTGATAGGCCCGCGCATCCTGAAGCTGCTCGACAAAGAGCGGATACGGGAACTCGGTCCACGGTTCGCCCTGCGCCAGCGAGATCGAGCCGGGGATAAAACCACCGGCTACAGCCAGGTCCTTGAAGGCGTCGCCATGGGTGGCGAACATGATAAACTGGCCAGCAGCATCCTTGGCGTCCGATGCGTTCCACATCACCAGTGGCCAGCCGCCGAGGAAACCGGAGCGATTGACCGGGCCTGCGGGAACTTTGGCAATGTCCACGGAATCCAGCCATTCCGGCTTTTCGGTCTGCAGATCGCGGTAGAGGCTCGGATGCATGAGGATCATGCCATAGCGGCCATCGAGGAAGCCGCGCTGGAACGCGTCGCCATTCATGCTGGCGGCGTCGGGATGGGTCGAGCCATCGAGCGCAATGCCGGTATAGACGTCGAGCGCGGCGCGGAATTCTGGCGAGTCGAAGCCGCAGGAGCCGTCATCGTTGAGCATGCGCGCGCCATAGCCGAGATAGGCGCTCATGAAATTGTGGACGGTGAAATAATCGAGGCTGGTCGAAAGCGCGATGCCATAAGTGCCGTCCGGCGTGCCCTCGCTCAGCGCTTTGGCGGTGGTGCGCAGTTCCTCCCACGTGTCAGGCGGATCGTTGGGGTCAAGCCCCGCCGCCTCGAACAGGTCCTTGCGATAATAGAGGGCGCGGGTTTCGACGGCGATGGGCGAAGCCCACCAGTGGCCGCCGAGATTATAATAACCCTTGTCACCCGGCCAGATGTCCGAAGCGACATCGGTGCCATTGGCGGCGTCATAGGCCGCGAAGGCGTCGTCGAGCGGGGCGAGGGCGCCAATGGCCTGGAACTGGGCGACCACATTGTTGCCAAGCATGGATACATCGGGCAGGCCACCTGTCGTCAGCGCGGTCACAAGGCGCTGCTGCTGCTCCGACCACGGTACAATTTCCATGACCACGTCGATGCCTTCATGGCTGGCCTCGAACGCATCGATAATGGCGTTCCAGGCGGCGATGTCGTTTGGATTGGTGGAGAACTGCCAGAAGGTCACCGTTTCGGCAAAAGCCGGAGCGGTGAGCAGGGTAGAGGCGAGCGCTGTCGCCGCGAGCAATGAATGCCGCATAGAAAATTCCTCCCAATGAACTCGTGCGTTGCGAGCTGCACTTTCCTCCCAGAAAGCGCATATGTCATCGTTGACATATTTATTGTTAACACAGGCTTTAGGGTGTGTCAAACAGTCGCTATTCAGCGTGCGGGACCTGTGGAACGACGAATGGTGAGGTTGGCATTGAGAACGATTTCATCGGGCATTTCGCGGCCCTCTATGGCCGCAAGGGCCAAGTCGAACCCCTGTCGGCCTAACGCCGTCAGGGGTTGTGCGACGCTGGTGAGGGCGGGGGCAAGCGCGGGAGCGAGTGTGTCATCGAAACCGACGACGGAAATGTCCTCAGGTACACGCTTGCCAGCGATGTAAAGCGATTGCAGTACACCTGCCGCCAGAATATCGCATGTGGCGAATATGGCTGTGGGCGGTTTTGGCAGTGCCATCAACGCATCGGCATGCTGCTGGCCTTCATTGCCAGAAATGCCTCTGTCCAGATCGTAATATTGGCCGAGCCGGATATAGGTCGGATCGAGCGCGAGGCCATGGGCGGCCATGCCGTCGCGATAGGCGGCGAGACGATCATCTTCCACCGAACGGCGGCGGGTAAAATCCTGCGGGTAGAGCGCCGGATCGCCGCCGACAAAGGCGATGCGCTGGTGACCAAGCCCGACCAGATGATCGATGGCGGCGCGGGCGCCGACATAATTGTTGACCCGCACGAAGCGGGCCGTATCAGTCAGTGCCCGTTCGATCTCGATGGCGGGAATGCCAGCGCTGACGAGCGTGTCCACATTTTCCGCGCTGGCAGCGGTGCAGAACAGAACCGCGTCGACCCGCTGGGCGATGAAGGTTTCGATACCGTGGCGCTCGTGGTCGGCGCTGCCGCCATGGTTGAAGATGACGACGCGATAGCCCGCGGCGATGGCGGCGGCTTCAACGGCATGGGCGACGCCGACAAAGAAGGGATTGACGGTGATGGCCGTCAGCATCAGCCCGATGGTCTGGCTGCGCTGGGTGCGCAATCCGCGCGCCACGACATTGGGCCGGTAATTGGTGGCAGCGACAGCGGCGAGGACGCGCTCACGAGCGTCCTCGGAAATATAGCCCTGCTGTTTGAGCACGCGATTGACCGTGGCCGTGGAGACCCCGGCCAGCTTGGCGACCTCAATGAGTGTGGCGGTCTTTGCCACCTTAATCCCCCCTTGCTCCAGCCACGCATGACCGAAGGCTTTTTGAGCCTGGGGTTTGCCTTAGCAAAAGTAAAGTGACGCTAAGATTTTAGTTTCAAAGCAATGGAATGGAGAAGGGGCGGAATTAAGCCGTCCACCCGCCATCGATGATATGGACCTGTCCGGTGGTATAGGTCGCGCCTGCGAGATAAACGGCGAGGTCTGCGACTTCCTCGGGACGGGCAATGCGGCCAATGGGCTGGCGGGCGATGAAGGCTTTTCTCGCGCCATCGAAATCGCCCGTCGCATGCCAGCGCTCATGCAGACTGGGCGAGTCCACCGTGCCCGGGCAGATGGCGTTCACGCGGATATTGCTGGTCGTGTAATCAGCGGCAATGGATTTGGTGAGGCCGACAACAGCAGCCTTGGAAATCGTATAAGCGGCGCGGTTGGGGACGCCCTTCACCGAGCTGGCGACCGTGGCCATGTTGATGATTGCGCCATCCTTGCGCGCCAGCATCTGCGGCAGCACCGCCTGAATGGTGCGGATCTGCGCCTTGACGTTGAGATCGAGCGCAAAATCGAGATCGGCTTCGCTCATGTCCAGCACCGTGCCGGAATGAACCACACCGGCGCAATTGAACAACACATCAATATGGCCAATCTCTGCGACAGCCGCGTTCACCGCATCGGCGGAGAGCACATTGAGCACGCGGGTGGTTACACCCGCCATGCCATCAAGCTCGGCCAGCTTTTCCGCATTGATGTCGGTGGCAATGACCTTGGCGCCAGCGCGCACGAAAGCCTCTACCGAAGCGCGGCCAATGCCCTGCGCTGCAGCGGTGATGAGAACAATTTTATTGGTGAGGTCGGCCATTTCATCCTCCGCGTGACATGACTTGACCCTGCTACCCCATCGCTATATGAAAAACAATTGTTATATATGAAAAATGAGCTGTGCGAGGATCGCGGCTCTGGGGAGAGACTTCATGAAACTGAAACTTGCCGCTTCCGCGGTCGCAATTCTTGCCGTCGGCATCGCCGCGCCAGCGCAGGCTCAATCCGTCGTGCGCTTTGCCCATATGAATTCGCCGGAGCACTTCGTGCATGTTGCGGCACAGGGTCTGGCCAAGGCCGTCGAAGAGCGCACCAATGGTGAGATCAAGGTTGAGCTGTTCCCCAGCGGTCAGCTGGGTGAAAACGGCGCTGTCGTCGAGCAGATGTCCTTCGGAGCCGATCTGATGGGGCAGGTGGGTATCGGCCTTCTCGCCGACTACGTGCCCGACTATTCCATCGTGCTCTACCCGTTCCTTTATCCGGATTTTGATGGAGCCAAGCGTCTGCTGGCCAGCGATCTGGTCAAGGACATGGAAGCCAAGGTGCTTGAGAACAATATCAAGGTCATGTGCTACGCCCATTTCGGCGTGCGCGACCTTTATACCCGCGACCGCGAAGTGCGTTCGCCTGCCGATTCCGAAGGCCTGAGCATCCGCGTGCAGCCCGTGACCATCTATACCGAAATGGTTCGTCTGGTCTTTGGCGGTGCAGCGACCCCCATGCCGTGGCCTGATGTGTATTCGGCACTCGCACAAGGCGTGATCGACGCCGCCGAAGCTCCGCCTTCGGCCATGATTGACCAGAAGCACTATGAGAACACCAAGTTCTTCATCCAGACCAACCATATGACCGACATCGTACCGGTCACGGTCAGCGCCTCCTGGTTCAACAATCTCAGCGAAGCCAATCAGGCTATCTTCACCGAAGAAGCCAATATCGCCTGTGACAGCATGACCGAAGCGTCTATCGCTAGCTATGAAGCCGGTATCGAAACGCTGGCCGCCAATGGCATGACCATCATTTCCGACGTGGATCGCGCGGCGTTCGCCGAGCGCGCTGGTGGCATCGCCGCTGCCTTCCCGGAATGGAGCGACGGTCTTTACGACCGCGCCAAGGCAATCGTTGACGGCCAATAAGGCTTGATCGGCCCGGGCGTAATGTCCGGGCCGTCTCATCTTTGGGAGGAGGGGAGCTTGCAGACAATCTCCAGAAAATTCGACACCGCTCTTGGCGGTCTCGACAAAGTACTGGTGGCTCTGACCATCATCACATTGGTTGTCTTGGTGGCCGTGGTCTTCGGGGCTGTGGTCATGCGCTACGTGTTCAATGCGCCGCTGATCTTTTCCTTTGATCTGTCGACGCTGCTTTTTGCCTGGGTGGTGTTTGTTGGCCTCGCCATCGCCGACCGCGACGATGCCCACATGGGGCTCGACCTAGTCGGCCGGGTGAGCAATGCAACGGTTCGGCAGGTGCTGATCTTCGTTCGGTTGGCGCTCGTTCTTGCGCTGAGTGCCTATCTCGCCTGGGTCGGCTGGCAGCTCTATATGCGCACCGGTGCACAGATTTCCTCGCTGCGCATCTCCGCAAAGTGGCTTTATCTTTCCATGCCGATCGGGTTCGGGCTGCTCGCCCTCTCCTATATCGGCCGTATCATCCGGCTCGCTGCCGGTGGAGCGCGCTGATGCTCTGGGTCATTCTGGTTCTTTTCCTTCTTCTCTTGCCGCTCGGCGTTCCCGTCGGCCTGATCCTGCTCATGCTCTCGGTGGCCTATGTCATCATGGAGCCAGCGCTCATGGATGTGGTGCTGGCGCAGCGCATCGTGCAGGGTACACAAAGCTTTCCGCTTCTCGCTGTGCCGCTCTTCATTCTTGTCGGCGAATTGATGAACATTTCCGGCATTAGCCGCCGGGTGATGGATTTTGCCGCGGTGCTGACCCGCCGCGTCTGGGGCGGTCTGGCGCAGACCAATGTGCTGCTCTCGACCCTGCTCGCAGGCATGTCCGGCTCGGCCAATGGCGACGCCGCCATGCAGGCAAAAATCATTGTGCCGGAAATGACCAAGCGCGGCTATCCGCTGCCCTATTCGACGGCGCTGACGGCTGTGTCTTCCTTGATCGCGCCGATGATTCCGCCCGGCATCGGGCTTATTCTCTTCGGCTTCGTCACCAATACATCCATCGGCCAGTTGTTCGCCGCCGCCATCGTGCCAGGTTTCCTTCTCGCGCTGATGATGCTGGTGCAGGCCAATATCACCACCCGCATCAACAAGTGGGACCCGCCGCGCGGCGTGCAGCCGGGCGATCCCACGCTGGGCAAAGCCTTTATCGGCGCGCTTCCCGCCATCATGCTTCCGGTGCTGATTATCCTTGGCATTCGCGGCGGCGTGTTTACGCCTGCGGAAGCTGCCGGCATTGCTGTGGTCTATACTGCCATCTGCGTGGTGGTTTACCGTGAGGCGAACTGGGGTCAGGTCTGGAAGGCCTTGCGGTCCACCGTGTCCACCACGGCTGCCATCCTGCTGATCCTTGCGGCCTCAACCGCCTTTAGCTGGGTGCTGACCTTCGAACAGGTGCCGCAGACCATTGCTGGTGGCCTCCTGTCCTTCACCGATAACCCGACCCTGATGCTGGCGCTGATTGCCGTTGTCATTCTCGTGGCCGGTGCGGTGATCGAGGGCACAGCGCTGATCCTCATCCTTGGGCCGATCTTCCTGCCGGTGACCAATGCGCTCGGCATCGACCCGGTGCATTACGGCGTGGTCTTCGTGCTGATGGCTCATCTGGGTGGCGTTACCCCGCCTGTGGGCACCATCATGTTCACCACCTGCACCATCACCAAGACGCCGCTGATCGAATTCACCAAAGCGGCCTTCCCGATGATCCTGACCTATCTGGCCTTCGCTCTGGTCCTGATTTTCGTGCCTGTGTTCAGCACCGGTCTGGCGCATCTTTAGGGGGGATAGCATATGCCTAAGGACGAAAACGATCTGGGGCCGAACTATGCGGCCCCTGCCGTCGACAAGGCGTTCGAGATCATCGATCTCGTCGCCGGTGAAATGGCCGGGCTCAGCGTCACCGAAATGGCGACGCGGTTGGATCGCTCGACCAGCCAGATCTACCGCATCGTGGTGTCGCTGCACCGGCTCGGCCTGCTGCGCCGCAACGAACAGACCGACCGCTATGAGCTGACGCTGAAACTGTTCGAGATGGCGACCCGCCATCCCCCGATGCAGAAGCTGATCTATCACGCGACGCCCATTTTAGAGCGGCTGACCGAGGACACGGACCAGTCCTGCCACCTCGCTACCGTTACGGGCACGTCGCTGGTGATACTGGCGCAGGCCGATAGCCCCATGCCGATGCACTATACGGTCAAAATCGGTTCGCGCTTCCCGGCGATGGAGACAAGCTCGGGCGTGGTCATAGCCGCTTATTCTGCGGCCAACAGGCAAGACATGCTGCTGGCTGAATTTGCAGAGGCCGAACGTGCTCAGTTCCTTGAGCGTTTCGAGGCGATCCGCACGAAGGGCCACGAGCGGCGGGGCAGCGACGTCACCGCTGGTGTCATCAATCTGTCCAAGCCCGTCTTCGACGCTGCCGGACACCCATTGGCCGCCATCACCATACCCTTCCTGCCCCAGCGCCGCATGCGCATGGAGGCTGGCGCTGTGCTCGACAAGGTGGTGGCCGCCGCCGACGAACTTACCGCGATCATGCAGAACGCCTGACGTTCTGCCGCTACTTTCCGAATGGAGACTGACTTGACGACGCTTAAAGGCATGACCTGGCGCCATCCCCGCGGCTTTGACCCCATGGTTGCGACCTCCCGCATCTGGGCGGAACAGACCGGCATAACCATCGAATGGGAACAGCGCAGCCTTCAGGATTTCGAATCCTATCCTGTGGAGGATCTGGCGCGTAAATTCGATCTGATCGTCATTGATCATCCCCATGTTGGTCAGATTGCCGAGGAAAACTGCCTTGCCCCGCTCGACCGCCCGGAGCGGCGGGCCGAATTGGATACGCTGGCGGAACAGTCCGTGGGCGAGTCCTTCCCAAGCTACAACTGGCAGGGCCGTCAATGGGCATTGCCAATCGATGCTGCATCGCAAGTTCTGGCCTATCGTGCCGATGCGCTGGCTGAGCCGGTTACGGATTGGGCCGATGTGATCGCTCTGGCCCGGCAGGCTAAGGTGACGCTGCCCATGCGCTCGCCCCATGCGCTGATGACTTTTTATACGCTCGCCGCCAATCTGGGCACGCCCTGTTCCTCGGAAAAGGCCGATGAGCTGATCGGACGCGAGGCCGGTACTCGCGTGCTTGGCGCCATGTCAGAGCTGCTCGATCTCATAAAGCCCGATTGCTGGGACATGGACCCCATTGCCGCACTGGAAATGATGGCCTCGGGCGAGCGCAGCGAAATCCTGCTGCCGCTGACCTACGGCTATCTGAGCTATGCGACAGACGGTTTCCGCAAACACCGTATCGCCTTTGCCGATATCGCAGCGGCAGGTGGCAAAGGTCCGCTCGGTGCGGCTCTGGGCGGCACCGGCATCGCCGTGTCGGCATTCTCCAAAAATGTCGAAGCCGCCATCGACTACGCCTTCTGGGTCGCCGGAGCTGATGTGCAGAAGACCATCTATGCCGAAGCTGGCGGTCAGCCGGGCAACCTCGCCGCCTGGCAGGACGAGGTGGTCAACGCGCCAGTGCACGGTTTCTACCGCAACACTTTGGCCACGCTCGACCAATCCTGGCTCCGGCCCCGTTACGACGGCTATATGGGCTACCAGAAAAAGGGCTCGGAAATCCTCGAAACCGGCCTGCGTGGCGGCAAGGATCACGGCCAGATTATCGATGAGATGAATGCGGCTTTTGCCGCCAGCTAAGCGCCAACGCACTTGCTCAAACAAACACCGCGCTGCCCTCGGGCTTGACCCGAGGGCCTGTTCGAGAGCCCCGTCTCTGGAATTGGGTGGTTTGTATAGTGGCCCTCGGGTCAAGCCCGAGGGCAGCACAGTGGTTGTGACAACACCACGTTATCTGCCCAAGACTGAGCCGCAGGTAGCCACCCGCTACCGACCCCGAAACCGTCGCTGATACTCCGGGTCATAAAGCGAACTCTCCCGGAAATCCTCCGCTCCAAGCCCCTTGCCAACAAAGATCAGCGCCGTGCGCTCCACCGGACTAGCGGCAAATTTTGCTTCGATATCGCCCAACGTGCCGCGCAAGATCATCTGGTTGGGCCAGCTTGCATGCGCCACGATAGCCACCGGGCAATCCGCACCATAGAACGGCGTCAGCTCCGCCACGACCTTGTTTAGTGCATGAATGGCGAGATGAATTGCCAGCGTTGCGCCGGTTGCAGCAAACGCTGCCAGGTTTTCACCGTCCGGCATAGGCGAGGCGCGGCCTGATACGCGGGTCAGCACCAGACTCTGCGCTTCACCCGGAATGGTCAGCTCGCGCCCCAAAGCCGCCGCAGCCGCCGCAAAGGACGGAACGCCCGGCGTCAATGTGTATGGAATGCCCAGCCGATCAAGACGACGCATCTGCTCGGCCACGGCGCTCCACACGGACAGATCGCCGGAATGCAGCCGCGCCACATCCTCACCTGCCTTATGCGCCCGCACATATTCAGCTTCTATCTCATCGAGTGACATTGGCGCGGTGTCGATAAGTCGAGCCCCTTTCGGGCACCAGTCCAGCATTTCCTGGGGCACGATGGACCCGGCGTAAAGACAGACCGGGCAGCTCGCGAGCAGATCGCGACCGCGCACCGTAATCAGGTCCGCCGCACCCGGCCCGGCGCCGATAAAGTGTATAGTCATGGGTTACCTCGATGCGCATGGAGAGAACCCCTCACCCGTCTCGGCCTCTGGCCGATCCACCCTCTCCCACGAGGGGAGAGGGGTGAGCCGGTGCATGTCAAAACCGCGGTGCCCCCTTCTCCCCTCGTGGGAGAAGGTGCCCGAAGGGCGGATGAGGGGCACCTGAAACTCATCCCTTCACCCAACGCCATTGCGTGATCGGCATGGCCGGGCGCCAGCCCGTCATGTTGCCCAGTGGTTCGGCATGTGAAACGGCAATACGCGTCAGCTCGCCGCCATGTTTGGCGTGCAGGCCAAGAAGCACCTGCTCCATTTCCAGCGTTACCGCATTGGCCACAACCCGTCCGCCGGAGCGCAGTGCGGACAAAGCCGCATCCATCACCCCGGCATCAGAACCGCCGCCGCCGACGAAAATGGCATGGGGCGGTTCCAGACCATCCAGCGCTTCTGGCGCAGTGCCCTCAATAACCCGAAGATCGGGCACACCGAAATTTACGGCACTGCGCGCGATGCGAGCCGCACGGTCGGTATGAGGTTCAATGGCAATTGTCCGCAAACTTGGATCGGCCAGCATCCACTCGATACCGATGGAGCCGGACCCCGCGCCGATGTCCCAGAGCATTTCATGACGGCGCGGAGCGAGGGCCGCCAAAGTGAGGGCCCGAATGTCCCTTTTGGTGATCTGGCCATCATGCTCGAACAGGCTATCATCCAGCCCCGGCGTCAGTGGCAGAATGCGCGCGCCGGGCAGAGGGACGACGGTAATCGCGCAGATGTTGAGCGGGTTGATATCGCCCAGTGCGAACAGCTCCGCCATTTGCGAGATAATCCGTTCATCAACGCCATCCAGGGCCTCCATAACCGTGACGATCGAGCGTCCAAAACCCGCCTCGGTGAGCAGCGTCGCAATCGCCGCCGGGCCATGCTGATCCGAGGTCAAAGCCAAGATGCGTGCCCCCGCATGTAGGTGCGGGCGGACCAAATCAACAGGCCTTCCATGCAGCGACAGGCTAACCACATCCTGCAATGGCCAGCCAAGCCGCGCTGCCGCCAATGAAAATGCCGAAGCATGCGGAATGGTCCGCATCTGTGCCGGATCGACGTGCCGTGAAAGTGTTGCGCCGACGCCGTAGTGAAACGGATCGCCCGAGGCTAACACGCAGATATTGCGGCCTTTTTCGGCAAGAATGGCATCAATGGAAGCGGAGAAGGGCGAAAGCCATTGCCGCGCTTTACCTTTTATGACGGTTTTCGCCAGCTCAAGGTGCCGCGTTCCACCAAAGACGATTTCTGCTTCTGAAATCGCGTTCTGAGCCGCCGCCGAGAGCCCGGAAAGCCCGTCTTCGCCTATGCCTACGATGGTCAGCCAGGGCGCAATCACATCCCCACCCCGCGTGGCGAATAGACCAGCGGGTCCATGCCCGGACGCTCGATGATCCGCGTGTCAGCCGAGCCGATAATCACGCATGTGGCCATATCTGCCTGCTGCTGATCGGCCTCTCCCAAGGGAGCAATGGTAAAGCGCTCGTCCACACGGCCAATGGCGCGGCCGAAGATGACGGGCGTGGTCACCGGCAGCACTTCGCGCAGGATTTTGAAGGCAGTAGCGAGTTGCCAGGGGCGAGCCTTGGAGATGGGATTATAGAGCGCGATGACCAGACCAACCTGGGCCACAGCGCGCAGGCGGCGCTCAATCAGCTCCCACGGCTTCAAATTATCCGACAGCGAGATCGCGCAGAAATCGTGACCCAGCGGCGCGCCGGCACGAGCGGCAACGGCCAGCATGGCAGTGACGCCGGGGAGCACCTTTATTTCCAGCCGACGCCAGGTTTCGGGGCCTGTCTCGACGGCTTCGCAAATTGCTGCCGCCATAGCGAAAACACCAGGATCACCGCCGGACACCACGCAGATTTTCGCGCCGCGCGTGGCGGCATCGAGCGCAGCGCGGGCCCGGTCGATCTCCTCGCGATTATCCGACGCCATGCGGGTCTGATCAGGGCGCAGGGAGAGGCGATCGAGATATGGCCCGTAGCCGAAAAACACCTCGCCCTGTGCAACGGCGTCCATCGCTTCTGGTGTGGTTTGAGCCGGATTGCCGGGTCCCGTGCCAATGATCGTGAGGCTTCCGGTCACGGGCGAGCACTCCAGCCGGGGACGAGGATCAGCGAGAAATAGGGGGCGCTGTCGTCTTCTTTATCCGTGAGCTTCATGGAGAAGCCGTTCGCCATCGTGCCGCGCTCGACATAGACGGCGCGGTCGAGCCGCCCGGCTTGGGCCAAAGCGGCGCGAACCTTGGGTAAATTCCGTCCCAGCTTCATGATCACCGCGCCTTCGCTGTCGCCGAGGCGGCGGGTGAGGTCGGATTGGTCCAATGTGCCCGGCAAAATGGTCAGAACGTCATCGCCCTGCACCAATGGCAGCCCGGCATGCGACCACGCGCCACCCATAGCAGTGATACCGGCTATGACTTCGGTGTCGTAGCGCGGGGCGAGGCGGACATGCAGATGCATATAGCTGCCATAAAGCAGCGGATCGCCCTCGCTTAGCACTGCCACAGAACGGCCCGCATCCAGATGCGCGGCCAGCCGAGCGGCGGCCTCGTCGTAGAAATCGGCAATCTGGCTTTTGTACTCACTGTCATGACGATGGATTTCGGTCGTGACCGGATAGTCCAGCGCTTCTTCAATCTGTCCCGGCATAAAATGCTCGGCGGCAATGGCGCGGGCATTACTGGCATTGCCGCGTTTGGCGAAGAAGGCGACCACTTTAGCAGCTTTGATAGCGCGAACCGCTTTGAGAGTAAGGAGCTCCGGGTCGCCGGGGCCTGTGCCCACACCATAGAGTTTGCCCCTCATAGTCCCGGCCTCGCCAAGGCATTCAGACAGGCCGAAGTGATGGCACTGCCGCCGAGCCGTCCGCGCACGATGGCATAGGGCACACCATAGGAATTCTCGGCCAGTGCATCTTTGGATTCGGTGGCACCGACGAAACCGACCGGCATGCCAACAATGGCGGCTGGTTTTGGTGCGCCGTCGCGGAGCATTTCCAGCAGGTGGAACAGCGCGGTGGGCGCATTGCCGATAGCGACAACCGCACCTTCGAGATGGTCGTCCCAGAGATGGAGCGCAGCCGCAGAACGGGTGTTACCGATGGAGGCGGCGAGGGCGGGCGTACGCTCGTCGCGCAGGGTGCAGATGACGGGGTTATTGGCGGGAAGGCGTGCGGCTGTGATGCCGCGAGCCACCATCTCCGCGTCGCACAGAATAGGTGCGCCCGCTTCCAGCGCCCGGCGAGCGGCGGTGACAAAATCAGGGCCGAAGACGAAATGTTTTGCCGCCTCGACCATGCCTGCGGCATGGATCATGCGCACGGCAAGTTCGGCTTCATCCTCGGCAAAATCGGTCAGGTCCGCCTCGCCACGTATGATGGCGAAGGACTGGCGATAAATGGCGTCGCCGTCCTTGAGATAGTCATATTGCGTCATCGAGTGTCCTGCCACACGGCGAGGGCAGGGGCCAGTCCTGCCTCGTCAAGGATTTGCTGTGGCGTATCGCCCGCCCGGCCATCAATGACAAGGCCAATCCCGTCCGCGCGGCCCACAAGGGTGATGGCGGATGGTCGCGGGTGGGCGCAACCCTTGGCGCAACCGGAAACATGAAGGTGCTGGCCTGCGGGGATGAGATGAACGAGGTCGGTTGCAATGCGACGCGACGCGATGTGACCGGATGCACACCCTTCATTGCCAATACAGGCGCTGGTGCGCTGGCGCGGGTCCGACAGGTCTGTGATGTATCCGAGCTTTTCAGCAATGCTGATAAGAGCGGCGGGAGCGTTATCGAGCAGCAGCGTGTGGTCTGGTGCGAGGCGCAGCTGTGTAACGCCATTGGCCACCGCCGCTTCGCCAAGAGCGATAATGGCTTCGCTCTGCATTTGGCCGAAAGGCAACGCGATGGCGTGGGTGCTGCCCCCAAGCAGCTTAAGAGCAATGCCCGCGCCTCTCCTGGAACGGATCGAGATGGGTGCGGCTCCGGCGGATGACGCAAACAAGTCGCTCGCTCGCGCCTCTGGTCCAATAGCCGCCAGCGCGCCCAGCACGGCCAGTGTTGCAGCAATGGCTCCGTCTGTGTCCATGATCTGTGGCTTGCCGCCGCCGAGATGGACAGCCCAATGCGTTTCATCCTGCGCGATGAGACGAATGTCTGCATTGAGTTGAGACAGGGCAACCTGCCCACCGCCGTCGATGATGACGGAAACCTTCGGCCCGAGTTTTTCCTCTAAGGACTGTGCACCAAGCCGGATGCGCGCTGCCAACGGGAGAGGATCGGCTATCTCGGTCGGGTCATCACCGGCAAGAGGCGACACATCAATAACGAGGCCAGGTTCAAGCGAGACGAGATTGCTGACGCATTTGGCAAAGCGCGGCGCGGACTCATCATTTAGCCCTCGTGCCTGAAGATTGCCACGCGCGGAGACTTCAAGAATGCCATTGCCATGAACTATAGCGAGGCGCGCCAGTTCTACGAGCTGGATCGGCGAGAGCGTGCGATGCTGAACCCGGATGCGCGCGAGCAGGCCATCGCCCGTCTGCATAGGCGTTTCAAGCGTTGGACAGGCACCACGACGCCGTGCCGGAATGAAAGTTGCTATTGCGGCTGAGTTGTCCATGAGAGTGGTTTAACAGGCTCGCGTGATGCACACTACTGCGCCTTACGCAGTAGATATGTGTCCATGATCCAGCCATGCCGCGCTCGCGCTTCGGCGCGGGTCGCGACAATTTGCTCGGCAACGTCGCCAAGGCGACCTGCGACAAGAAGCTGATCCTGCGTGCCAAGATAGGCGCCCCAGAAGATAATGAGATCAGGGTCGGCGTCGCGGAAGGCGAGGCGTCCATCCAGCATGACAATGGTGTCAGTGTCGACTGCGCCAAGCTGACGCCCCGTTGTGATGAGAACGGGCTCGCCGATGCGGTTGAGCGTGATGCCATGTGCCGCCGTCAGCGCCTGAATGGCAGTAATGCCGGGGATCACTTGCACCGTCATCGGCGCATCCACACGCTCCAGAATGCGCAGAGTGGAATCGTAGAGGCCGGGATCACCCCAGACGAGAAATGCGCCGGTGCCGTCTTCAGGGATTTTGGCGATGAGTTCGCTGAAAATGCCACCCAAGGCATCGTGCCAGTCGTCTACGCCTTGCCCGTAATCCGGGTTGGCGGCGTCACGCCGGGGGACATCGTAAGACAGCTGGCGCGGCTTGCCGCTGACAAAGCGAGCAATAATAGTGCGGCGCAGATCGGCGAGATCGGCCTTGTTTGCGCCTTTGTCGGGCACGAACAGCACATCGGCGCGGTTGAGCGCGTCCACGGCCGCGATAGTCAGGTGATCAGGGCTGCCGGTGCCGATGCCGACGACGAGAATAGTCTTCATGGCGCCGTTCTAGCACGTCAAATTCGACCGCGTCAGCCGCGTGCTGCCAGCACTGCGAGTTTGGCTGGAATTGAGAGTACGTCGCGGATCGCTTGCAACCGATCGTCTGTATAATGATGTGCTACGTCTAGCAGGTTCATGCAGCCGACAAGCTCATCCTTGAGGATGATCGGCACATTGACAACGGACTGGCAGCCCAGCGCATTGATCAGTTCGTGGTCGAACAGCACTTTGGCAATGTCTTCGATCGTGTTGGCAACGAAGAATTCGCGCTTGCCGTGGACGATGTCGAACCACGGGCCGTAATTGAGCGGCTTGGTGCCGGAGGTGGGGTAGCTGACCGGGTCGCTGGTATAGGCGCGGCGGGACAGTTCGGCTTCCATATCGACCAGCATCACGGTGAACAGCTTGGCACCAACGACCGCACGAGCAAGGTCCTGCAAGGCCTCGAAGGCGTCTTCCGCGGTTTTAGCCTTGGAGATGGTGGCGTCGAAAGCGGCGAGGGCGGGAAGATGGTCGGTCATATTGGGTAGTCCTTGATCATATGAGCGCGTATGGCCCTGAAAACTTCACTCGCACTTGGCTGCCCTCGGACTTGATCCGAGGGCAAGTTCCTGCCCAGCGCGATCCCGACCGGTCCTCGGGTCCAGCCCGAGGACAGCGCGGTGTCTTTTGAAAGTTGGCTGCTAACTTCCCTCAGTCGCTGCCAGAAGTTCTTTCGAATAAGGCTCGTTCAGTTGGCCCGCTTTGAGCTGGCTGACATCGGCGATTTCCACCACGCGGCCATGGCGCATGACGGCGAGACGGTCGCAGAGGAAGCTGACGACGGGCAGGTTGTGGGTGACCATGAGATAGGTCAAGCCCTGCTCGCGGCGGAGACGCTTGAGGAGGTTGAGGATTTCGGCCTGCACCGAAACGTCGAGCGCCGAAGTGGGCTCGTCGAGCAGCAAGACCTTGGGTTCGAGCATCAGCGCCCGGGCAATGGCGACACGCTGGCGCTGGCCACCCGAGAGCTGATGGGGAAAGCGGAAACGGAAGCGCTGGTCGAGACCGACCGATTTCAGCACCGCTTCGACGCGCTCGCCGCGATTGCCGATGCCGTGAATGGCGAGGGGTTCGGAGAGGGCTGCGTCGATGGTTTTGCGGGGATGGAGCGAGCCGTATGGGTCCTGAAACACCATCTGCACCTGCCGCGACACGGCGCGGTCGACATGGTGGCTGCGCGGTTTGCCGAGGACGGAAATGGCACCGGTCCATTCAGGCGCAAGCCCGGCAATGGCGCGCAGGATTGTGGATTTGCCCGAGCCGGATTCGCCCACCAGCGCAAAGCTCTCGCCTTCGGGAATGGCAAGGTTGACGCCATGAACGACCTGCGTGTCGCCATAGGAAATGTCGAGATTCTGGAGGTCGATGGCGTTCATGTGCCGGCCCATTGCGTGCGGTCGAGCACGGGAAGTTCGTCGCGGGTTTCGTTGATGACAGGCATGGCCGCAAGAAGCCCGCGCGTATAGGGATGCTGCGCCTGTTCGAGCTGCCCGGCGGCACATTCCTCGACCACGCGGCCCGCATTCATCACGATGATGCGGTCGCAATAGCGGCTGACCAGCGCCAGATCGTGGCTGATAAGGATAAGGCCCATGCCCTTGCGGGTGACGAGATCGTCGATGATGTCGAGCACCTGCGCCTGCACCGAAACATCGAGCGCCGAAGTCGGCTCGTCGGCAATCAGCAGTTCGGGCTCGGGGATCAGCATCATGGCGATCATGATGCGCTGGCCCATGCCGCCCGAGACTTCATGCGGATAGAGTTTCGCCACGCGCTCGGGATCGTTGATGCGCACTGCCTTGAGCATGTCGATGATGCGGGCCTGCACGTCTCGGCGCGGCAGCTTCTGGTGGGTGACCAAAGCTTCGGCGATTTGTTCGCCGACGGTCATCACCGGATTGAGCGAGAATTTTGGATCCTGCATGACCATGGAAATGCGCGCGCCACGAATGCCGCGCATCTGCCGGTCGGACTGGGCGAGAATGTCGATACCGTCGAAATGGAGCTTGTCTGCGGTGACCTGACCCGGCTTGCGGATCAGTTTGAGGATTGAGCGGCCTGTCATGGACTTGCCCGAGCCGGATTCGCCGACAATGCCCAGCCGTTCGCGACCAAGGGTGAAAGAGAGCCCCTTCACCACTTCGACGCGGCCCGAATGGGTGGGGAAAGAGACGCGCAGATTTTCGACTTCGAGGAGGGGAGCAGTCATCAGCTTTTGCCCTCGCTTTTGGGATCAAGCACATCGCGCAGGCCATCGCCAAGGAAGCAGAAGCCCAGAGACACGATGATGATGGCAAAGCCTGGCATCGTCGCCACCCACCATTGATCGAGAATGAAGGTGCGGCCGCGCGAAATCATGGCGCCCCACTCGGGCAGCGGGGGCTGCGCGCCGAGGCCGATAAAGCCCAGCCCAGCGGCGGTGAGGATGACGCCGGCCATGTCGAGGGTGACGCGGATGATCATCGATGAGGTACAGAGCGGCAATATGTGCTGCACGATCACCCGGATCGGCCCGCCACCGGCCAGTTGCACCGCCGAGATATATTCGGCGTTGCGGATGGTCAGCGTTTCGGCGCGAGCGATGCGCGCATAGGCCGGCCATGAGGTGATGGCGATGGCGATGATGGCATTGTTGATGCCGGGGCCGAGGGCGGCAACGAAGGCCAAGGCAAGGATCAGCTTGGGCAGCGACAGAAAAATGTCGGTAAAGCCCATGAGGATGCGATCGACCCAGCCGCCGAAATAGCCAGCAACGGCGCCGATGAGGAGCCCCAGCGGCGCGGAGATCAGGGCGACGAGCGCAACAATGGTGAGGGTGATCTGGCTTCCCCACACGACGCGAGAGAAGATGTCGCGGCCCAATTCGTCCGTGCCCATCCAATAGGTGGAGGAGGGGGGTAGAAGGCGGGCTGATAGGTTTTGCCCCGTCGGCGAATAGGGCGCGATCCACGGCGCAAAGGCCGCCGTGAACAGCAGCACGAGAATGATGATGCCGCCGAGGACGGAGAGCGGATTACGGAGCAGGGCGGTGAACACGCGGTAAGCGCGCCCGGCATTGGCCTGCATGCGGGAGGTCGGGCTATCGGCAAGGAGCCAGTCGCGAGTGGTCATGCGGGGACTCCTTGAAAGGCAGGAAACTGGAAAACAGCCATCACTTCGCCCTCGGATCGAGCACGCGATACAGCACGTCCGACACTTTGTTGATGATGATGAAAACGGCCCCGATCACCAGCGTTGCGCCGAGCACGGCGTTCATGTCGGCATTGAGCAGGGCTGTGGTGAGGTAATTGCCGATGCCTGGCCAGGAGAACACGGTTTCGATCATCACCGAGCCTTCGAGCAGGCCCGCATAAGAAAGGCCGATAACGGTGATTAACGGCACACGGATCGGATTAAAGGCATGGCGCCAGATGACGACACGCTCCGGCACGCCCTTGACGCGCGCGGTGGTGACGAATTCCTGGCTCAATTGATCGAGCATGAAGCTGCGGGTCATGCGCGCGATATAGGCAAGGCTGAAAAAGCCCAGCACCGAGGCGGGCAGAATGATGCGGGAAAGAGCATTCCAGAAAATGTCGACCTCGCCGCGCAGCAGCGAGTCGATCAGCAGCAGGCCTGTTATCGGCTGGACGAGCCCATCGTAGAAAATATCCACCCGGCCCGGCCCGCCGACCCAACGGAGTCGGGCATAGAAAAGGGCCAGGCCGACAAGGCCGAGCCAGAAGGCCGGAACGGAATAGCCAAGCAGGCCAATGACGCGGATGATCTGATCGAGCCAGGTGCCTTGCTTTGCCGCTGCCGTGACCCCCAACGGTACACCGAGTGCCACGCCGATCAGGATACCGAGCGTGGCCATTTCCAGCGTGGCGGGGAAGAAGCGGGAAAGATCGTCGATGACCATGCGGCCCGTGGACACCGAGCGGCCGAAATCGCCGGTCAGCACATTGCCGACATAGGAGAAGAACTGCTGCCAGAGTGGGCGGTCAAGGCCCATGGCAATCTTGGCGGCGTCATATTGTGCCTGTGTGGCGCGGTCGCCGACCACGGACAGAACCGGATCGATGGGGATGACCCGCCCAATGAAAAAGGTGATGGCGATCAGGCCGAGAAAGGTGAGGAAAACCGTCAGAGCAAATCCGCCCACGGTCAGAATGTTGCGGCGTAAACGCTTGCTGCGCACACTGGGCACCATTGCCGGCGGGGCGGATTGCTGGTCAAGCGCCACAGAAAATTCCTCTTGAAAAACAGAATATTGACGCCGCCAAAGTCGAGTTTTGGCAGGTCGCATAAGCTTCACATTTCGCTTTCACCATACAAGAAACTTTGCTTATATCAAAAAAATTTTGGTGGGGTGGGTATGGCTGAGGCAGCTGTGAAGAAGGAAGAGGGGCATCCCAAAGTGGGTGCGCTGATCCGTGCGCGTCGGCGCCAGCAGCATATGACGCTGATGGAGCTGGGCGAGGCTGCCGAAGTCTCGGTGGGCTATCTCAGCCAGGTCGAACGCGACCACGCAACGCCCTCGCTCGGCACCCTGGCACAGATTGCCCGTGCACTCGGCGTGTCCATCGACTATTTCGTCGGCTCGCCTGCGACGCACAATGCGCTGACCCGCGCGGGTGAGCGCAATCGGTTTTCGCTCGATGGCTCCTCGATCATCTATGAGCGGCTTGGCGCGGACTTTCCCGGCAACCAGCTCTCGAGCTTTCTCATGAGTGTGCCGCCCGGCTATCGCTCTGAAACGGTGGCGCATGAAGGCGAGGAAATTCTCTTCGTGCTCGAAGGCGCAATCACCCAGATGCTCGATGGCGAGGAAATGGTGATGAATGCCGGAGATAGCCTGCATTTCCGGGGCAATCGGCCCCATTCCTGGTCGAACCACACAGATAAGCCTGCTCGGCTCCTTTGGACCGGCACGCTCGCCCTCTTTCGCTCCACGGCCCGGCCTCGCCCGGCTCTGGCGAAACCTAAAACCGGCGCCAACAAGCCGGTCCGGAAAAAAGTCACCCCCAAGGAGAAACGCACATGAAGCTCTTCCGCGCTGCCCTTCTGGCATCCGCGCTTGCCCTGCCGCTTGCGGCTGGCGCCGCCTATGCCGCCACCCCGGCCGATGCTCTGGTAATCGCCCAGAACATCGACGATATCGTCGCGCTCGATCCCGCACAGGCCTATGAATTCTCGGCCGGTGAAATCAACGCCAACCTCTATGACAAGCTGGTCCAGTACGACGCAGCGGACACAACTGTCCTCGCGCCCGGCCTGGCTTCCGAGTGGGTTGCCGATGAAGACGCCAAGACGCTGACCTTTACCATGCGTGATGGCGCAAATTTCGCCTCCGGCAATCCTGTGCGTGCCGAAGATGTTAAGTTCTCGTTCACCCGTGTCGTGACGCTGAACCTGACTCCCGCCTTCATTCTGACCCAGCTTGGCTGGACCCCGGAAAATATCGGCGAAATGGTCACCGTCGACGGCAACACCGTCACCGTCAAGTGGAGCGGCGACTTCGCGTCCGCCTTTGTGCTGAACGTACTTGCCGCCCGTCCCGGCGCCATCGTTGACGAAGTTCTGGTCATGCAGAACGAAGTCGATGGCGACATGGGTAATGCCTGGCTCAATACCAATTCAGCCGGCTCCGGCCCCTATGTGCTGACCGATTACCGCCCGGCTGAACTCGTGCGCCTCACCGCTAACGAGACCTACTGGAATGGCGCTCCTGCTATGAAGCAGGTGCTGATCCGCCATGTCGCTGAAGCTGCTACACAGCAGTTGCTGCTGACCTCGGGCGACGTCGATCTGGCCAAGAACCTTACCCCCGATCAGATCGGCAGCCTGGGTGATGGCATCAAGGTCGAAGTCTATCCGCAGGCCGCCGTCCACTTCCTGTCCTTCAACCAGAAGACCGAAAGCCTGACCCCACCCGCCATTTGGGAAGCTGCACGTTACCTCGTCGATTATGACGGGATGACCGAGACCTTCCTCAAGGGCCAGATGGAAAAGCACCAGGCCTTCTGGCCCAAGGGCTTCCCCGGCTCCTATGATGAAACGCCCTATAGCTATGACGTCGAAAAGGCCAAGCAGATCCTGGCCGATGCTGGTGTCGAAACCCCGATCAATGTCACTCTCGACGTGATCAATTCGGCGCCCTTCACCGACATTGCCCAGTCGCTGCAGGCCGGCTTCTCCGAGGCGGGGATCAACTTTGAAATCCTGCCCGGCACCGGCGCGCAGGTGATCACGAAGTATCGTGAGCGTACGCACCAGGCCATGCTGCTCTATTGGGGCCCGGACTTCATGGACCCGCATTCGAACGCCAAGGCCTTCGCGTACAATTCCAACAATGCGGACGACAATTACACGGCGACTACCACCTGGCGGAATGCCTGGGCCGTGCCGCAGGAAATGAACGACGAAGTAACCGCCGCTCTGGCCGAAGCCGACCAGAACGTGCGTAACGGGATGTATGTCGACCTGCAGAAGAAGGTTCAGGCCGAAAGCCCGATCGTCATCATGTTCCAGGCCGCTCTACAGATCGGCATGGCTGACAATGTCGAAGGCTATGTGAATGGGTCCAATTCGGACTTCGTCTACTACCGCCTCGTGACCAAGAACTAAGCACGGTTCTCTCAGACAAGCGGCGGCCACGTTCCCTCGGGTCGCCGCTCGCGGAGCCGGGCACCTCCTCCTCCAGCCCGGCTCCGCTTTTTTTAAGGATGGCTTTTATGAATCCCACACTCACCGCTCGCATGGAAAAGCTGCGTGCCCGCATGGCGGAGACGCAAACCGATCTCGTGGTCATCGGGCCATCGAGCCATATGCGCTATCTGGCCGATCTCTCCCCGCATGGCGACGAGCGCCCGGTGATGCTGATGGTCAGCCAGAGCTTTGCGGGTTTCCTGATGCCGGCGCTGAATGTGGATTCCTCGCGCCAGCATACAGATCTGCCATTCTTCCCGTGGACCGATGCCGATGGTCCGGATGCCGCGTTGAAGCAGTTGCTCGAAGCGACCGGCGTGTCGCCGATCAGCCCCTCCATTGTGCTTGACGAAACCATGCGCGCCGATTTCGCGCTGTTGGTGCTCGATGCGCTGCCGGGCGCCAAGCGCCGCTTCACCGGCGACACCGTCGGCTATCTCCGTTCGCGCAAGGACGAAGCCGAATATAAGCTGCTCAAAGCCTCTCATGTGATGAATGATGGGGCGATGAAAGCCGGTTTTGCGGCGCTGAAAGACGGCATTACCGAAGTCGAAGTGGCCGAGGTTATCGCCGGTTTCTATAAGGCCAATGGTGCTGAGACTGTCTTTATATCGGTGTGCTTTGGCCCTAATGGCGCGTTTCCGCACCACCATACCGGTGCAACAAAGCTTAAACGCGGCGATGCCGTATTGATCGATATTGGCGGTCGCATCGGCGGCTATCCGTCCGACATGACGCGCGTCGGCTACTTCGGCAGCAAGCCGGATGGTTTTGACGAAATTCACGGTGTTCTCGACCGTGCCGTTGAAGCTGCCATCGGGGCCTCAATTCCCGGCGCCAAGGCCAAGGATGTCGATAAGGCGGCGCGCGATGTCATCGCGTCGGCGGGGTATGGCGACTTCTTCCTTCACCGCACCGGCCATGGCCTCGGCATCGATGTGCATGAAGCGCCCTATATCACCGGCACCAGCGAAACGGTTCTGGACGAAGGCATGGTCTTCTCCATCGAGCCAGGCATCTACCTGCAGGGCCGCTTCGGCCAGCGGCTCGAAGAAATCGTCATCATCCGCAACGGCAAGGCCGAGATTTTCTCGGACATGCCCCGCGACGCTGTCGCAGCAGGCTGATGGTCCCGGTTCTGCAGACCGAGCGACTTATTCTGCGTGGTCACTCTGTCGATGACCACGAGGCCTGCACGATGCTGTGGGGCCATCCCGAGGTCACCCGCTACATTGGCGGGCGACCCAGCACGCCGGAAGACACCTGGTCGCGCATCCTGCGCTATGCCGGGCATTGGCAGATGCTCAGTTTCGGCTATTTTGCAGTTGTCGAACGGGCCAGGGGTCAATTAATCGGCGAGGTCGGGCTTGCCGATTTCCGGCGCGACATCGATCCCAAACTAGACGCCCCAGAAGCCGGATGGGTGTTTCACCCCAACTGGCACGGCAAAGGTCTGGCGCGCGAGGCTGTCTCGGCGTTGTTGGACTGGGCCGACGGGCGCGGCATGGCACGCACAGTCTGCCTTATCTCTCCTGAAAACAAAGCCTCGCTGACCTTGGCGCGGCGGATAGGATTTCGGGAGGTGGGCCGAGTCTCCTATCATGGCAGTCCGGCCATTCTGTCGCAGCGCGGCTAGGCCCGTTCCCGCTTGACCTTACCATCTTGGAAGCACGCAAGATGGGGTTCTCATGCAAAGGAGAGCCCCATGAAGGCCATGATTTTCGCTGCCGTCCTGCTGGGCCTGTCGCTTCCCGTCATGGCGCAGGACCATTCCAGCCACAATGCGCAGGCCGCCAGTGCCGACACCGCCTCCACCGAAGCGTATCGCGACGCCAATATGCGCATGCATTCTGCGATGGATATTCCCTATACCGGCAATGCCGACGCCGATTTCATCCTTGGTATGATCCCCCATCACGAGGGCGCCGTTGCTATGGCGAAGATCGTGCTGGAACACGGCGCCGACCCAGAAGTGCGGGCACTGGCCGAGCAGGTGATTGAGGCACAGGAAGCCGAGATTGCCTGGATGCACGAATGGCTGGAAAAGAACGGCTATTGATGCGCGTGTCATGGCGGTCAAAAACGCGTCTCCAAACCCCTTGTCATCCCGGCGCAGGCCGGGATCCATGCTGAAGACTATCCCCAACATCGAGCGCGTGGAGGGCAACGCGCATGGATTCCGGCCTGCGCCGGAATGACAACTGTGCGGATAAAAGTGTCGGCAGACGCCCCTTAATTTCCCGGTCGGCTTACCGAATTCCGCACGATAAGCTCTGCCCGCAACAGCACTTCTCGCGTTTGCGGCGGTTCGCCGGCCAGGACGCCCAGTAGAAGTTCCATCGCCGCCTCACCGATGCGATGGCGGGGCTGCTTCATCGTCGTGAGCGACGGGCTGACGAAGCTGGCAAAAGAAATGTCATCAAATCCCATGATCGAAAAATGCCGGGGCAGTTCGTAGTGCCGGGCATTGAGCGCGATGATGACACCGAGCGCCGTCGCGTCATTGACGCACAGGAATGCGGTGGGCAGCACATCGCGCACGAACATCAATTCGGCCGCCGCGCGCCCACTCTCGGTGGTCCCGTCACCATCAAGGATCAGGCGCGGATCGATAGTTATGCCAGCGCCTTCCAGGGCCGCGCGATAGCCCATTTCGCGCAAGCGATTGATCTCTCGGCTTGTGGAATGGCCGATAAAGGCAATGCGGCGATGGCCTTGTGAAATCAGATGCTCGGCGGCGACCCGGGCACCTTCGAAATTGTCGACGCCCACAAAGGGAATATCCTTGCCCGCCACCGGCTCGTTGACGGCCACCATCGGCGGCAGGCGTGTCTCGCCGCGATCCTGCCCAAAGCCGAAGGGCAGGTGACCGGTGAAGAGGATCAATCCATCGGCCTGATTGGACGAGATGAAACGCAGGTAATCGGTCTCGCGGCTGGGGTCGTTCTGTGTATTGCCAATGAGCAATCCATAGCCGCGCTTGCTAGCCTCGGTTTCGAGTCCGACCAGGATGTTTGAGAAATTCGGATCACCCACATCGGGAGCGAGAATCAGGATCATGTTGGACCGCCGCATGCGCAGCGAGCGGGCCATGGCATTGGTGGTGTAGCCCGTACGGGCAACGGCTTCTGCCACCTTGCGGCGGGTGGCATCGGCAACCTTGGTGGGCTCGTTGATAGCGCGGCTGACCGTGGCGATAGACACACCGGCCATGGCCGCAACATCTTCAATAGTCGCCAGCTTTTGCTGCTGCACCTGGGATTGCTCCACCCTCAGCGTCGGCACGAAAGCCCAACGCGGACCTGCCTTTAGCAGATGTCGCGTCCTCCGCCACGACATTGCGCACAGGCTTATACACTTATGCCTCTGTGTAAACCTTTACATCAATCATGAAAACCTTTACATCATGGCTTGAGCAAAGAGCTGCACATTGAATGCGCCATGCTCGGGGAGGGGCTGTGAGTATGAGCGATACGCTGGACGCGACGATTGCGCCGATCTTGTCGGCTCACCGCATTTCCAAGTCATTCGGCGAAATTCCGGTGCTGTTCAGCATCGATTTCGACATTAAGCCCGGCGAAGTTCATGCCATTATCGGCGAGAACGGCGCGGGCAAGTCGACGCTCATCAAGATTTTGTCGGGCATCGAGCAGCCGACGTCCGGCTCGATCACCTATGATGGCCAGACCGTGGTGCTGCCGCCGGACGGCAAGGCCGAAGCCATGGGCATTGTGCTCATTCACCAGGAACTCAATCTTGCCGAGCACCTGACGGTGGCGGACTCGATCTTCCTCGGGCGCGAGCTGAAGCAGGGGCCATTCCTCAAAGTCGGTGAAATGCGTCGTCGCGCGGCCGAGGTGATGGAAACGCTGCATGTGCATGTTGATCCCGACGCGCGCATTTCGAGCCTTTCCGTTGCTGACAAGCAGATGGTGGAAATCGCCAAGGCGATCAGCCGCGATGCGCGGGTGCTGATCATGGACGAGCCGACAGCGGTGCTGTCGGTGGGTGAAACGCAAACCCTGTTCGAGCAGATTCGTCGCCTGACGGCGCGTGGCGTATCCGTTGTGTTTATCTCCCATAAGCTCGATGAGATCATGGAACTGGCCAATCGTGTAACCGTCCTGCGTGATGGACAATTGATCGCGACAGTCGGCACGGAGGCGCTGACCCCGGACTCCATCGCCCAGATGATGGTGGGCCGTGAACTGTCCAACCTTTATCCCCCCAAGCACGAGCCGAATGTCGATGAGCCCGTGCTTCTCAGCGTGCGCAATCTTGCAACCAAGTCGGTTTCCGATATTTCCTTCGATTTGAAGCGGGGCGAAATTCTTGGTTTTGCTGGCCTTATCGGGTCTGGTCGCACGGCGGTGGCCGAGGCGATTGTTGGGCTGACGCATCGGAATTCTGGCGAAATCCAGCTCAATGGTCAGGTGGTAAACTTTACCCGTGTGGCGCAGTCGGTCGAGGCCGGGCTGGCTTACATGACCAAAGACCGCAAGGGTAAGGGCCTGCTGCTCAATATGGGACTGCGGCCAAATCTGACTTTGCTGACACTTCAAAAGCATATGCGTGCCGGTTTCCTCGATACGGCCAGCGAAGATCGTGCGCTTGAGCGCGCCACGCGCCGTTTCGACATCCGCGCCCGTGACGCTTCGGTGGCGGTAGGGCGGCTATCTGGCGGCAATCAGCAAAAGCTGATGCTGGGCAAGACGATGGAAAGCGAGCCGGACATCATCATAATGGATGAGCCGACACGGGGGATAGATGTCGGCACCAAGCAGCAAATCTATCACATCATTGCGGCGCTCGCCGCCGAGGGGAAGGCGGTCATCGTCATTTCCTCCGAACTCCAGGAAGTCATCGGGCTCTCTCACCGGGTCGTGGTGATGCGCACAGGTCGCATTGCGGGGGTGCTCGAAGGCGCCGAGATCACCGAAGAAGAAATCATGCGGTACGCCGCAGGCATCAAGCAGAGTGGACACGATGAGCGTATCAGCGCCTGACATTGCGCCAAAGGCCAAGAGCGGCCTGAAGCTGGACCTCAAGACTGTCGGGCCGCTCGTCGCGCTCGCCTTGCTGGTGCTGCTGGGCATTACGCTCAATGAAAATTTCATGAGCTACAACAACATCACCAATGTTCTGGCCCGCTCCAGCTTCATCGGCATCATCGCTATTGGCGCGACCTTTGTGATCACCTCTGGCGGGCTCGACCTGTCGGTCGGCTCCATGGCGGCAGTGATTGCCGGTGTGATGATCATGGTGATGAACTGGCTGATCCCGACATTTGGCATCGGCTGGGGCGTTATTCTGGCCGGTATGGCGGCGGGCGTGCTGCTCGGCGGCGTCGCTGGCGTCGGTAATGGTTTCATGATCACGCGTGGACGCATTGAGGCCTTTATCGTGACGCTGGGCACGATGGGCATCTTCCGCTCGCTCGTGACCTTCCTGGCCGATGGTGGCACGCTATCGCTCAATTTTCAGGTCGCCGACGTTTATCGCCCGGTTTATTACAATGGCTTTCTGGGCATTCCCTATCCGATCCTGGTCTTTGCGCTTGTCGCCATTGCCGGTGAAATCGTCATGCGCCGTACGGCATTTGGACGCCACTGTGCCGCCATCGGGTCTAACGAACAGGTCGCCCGCTACTCCTCGATCAATGTCGATAATGTCCGGCTGATCACCTACATCCTTCAGGGCGTGCTGGTGGCCGTTGCAGTGCTGCTCTATGTGCCCCGCCTTGGCTCTGCATCGAGCACGACCGGCGTGCTCTGGGAACTGGAAGCCATTGCCGCAGTGATCATTGGCGGCACCACGCTCAAGGGTGGCTATGGCCGCGTCTGGGGCACGGTGGTGGGCGTCATTATCCTCGGCCTCATCGGCAATATCCTCAACCTGCAAAGCTTTATCAGTCCGTACCTGAATGGCGCTTTCCAGGGTGTGATCATCATTCTCGCCGTCCTGTTGCAACGCCCCAAGCGGCCCAGCTGACGAGATCAAGTTTTACATCGCCCGCAAAAGGGCATTTTGGGAGGACTGTAATAATGAAACTGGCAAAAACTCTGATGGCTTCCGCCATCATTGCGACCGGTCTGGGCGGCGTTGCCCTGGCTCAGGACGACAAGGTGACCATCGGCGTTTCGGTTCCGGCGGCAACCCATGGCTGGACCGGCGGCGTCAACTATTTCGCCCAGCAGGCCATCGCCCGTCTCGGCGAAACCTACCCGAATGTCGAGTTCGTCTTTGCCTCCTCGCCTGACTCGCCAAAGCAGATCGCCGACATCGAAGACATGGTCTCGACCCGTGGCATCGATGCCCTCGTCATCCTTCCGGGTGATCCGGACGCGATGACCTCGGCCATCAAGCAGGTCAAGGACGCCGGCAAGTTCGTCACCGTGGTGGACCGTCAGCTGTCGATCGACGGCGTGGAAAATCTCTACGTCGCCGGTGACAATCCGGGCCTCGGCGCGAATGCCGCCGAATATATCAAGAGCGCTCTGCCGGATGGTGGTAACATCGTTATCCTGCGCGGCATGCCGATCCCGATTGATCAGCAGCGTTTCGACGGTTTCATGGCTGGCATCGAAGGCAGCAACATTACTGTTCTGGACGACGAATTCGCCAACTGGAATCGTGACGACGGCTTCCGCGTGATGCAGGACTTCCTGACCCGCTTCCCGGACATCAAGGCTGTCTGGACCCAGGACGACGATATTTCGCTGGGCGCCATCGAAGCCATCCGTCAGGCTGGCCGTGAAGGTGAAATGTTCGTTGTCGGCGGTGCAGGCATGCAGCAGATCATTCAGGCCGTCGCCGATGGTAGCGCACTGACCCCGGTCGACGTGAGCTACAGCCCGGCGATGATCGCCACCGCCATCGAGCTGACGACGTCGCACTTCACCGGCGGCATCCAGGTGGCCGGTCGCTACATCCTCGACTCGACCCTCATCACCCAGGACAATGCCGAGCAGTTCCTGGACGCGAATAGCCCGTTCTGAGGCTTCAAGCCGTCCCGCAGGGCCAATTGCTCCGGTGGAGCGATTTGAGGCACGAAGGCCATGAGGGCTATGCTCGAATGGCGAACCCAGAGCGGAGTTGAGAAGGGCGCCGCGAGGCGCCCTTTTTCATGACAGAATGTCGCAGGAACTGTTTGGTATTGAATACATTTATGTGCCGAGCTCCGGGCGACGCCCGACTTCCTTGGTGCCGCTGGAGCTCACCAGATTTCTCCGACAAAACCCGCCTGTATCTTGCTGCATCAATGACATGCCGAAAAGCCGGACGGCCATTGGCCTCCGGGTTTGCTGTGGATAGAGACCGCCATTCGAGCATAGCTCTCATGGCCTTCTCGTTTCAAATCGGTCCGCTGGACCGATTTGGCGTGCCGCACAACTCAAAGCTGCGGCATGGGGCGAGGTTCGCCTCGGTGCCGGTCG